>TARA_R110002049_G_scaffold64810_3_pt1 | contig 17780 bp, 12 predicted proteins | sample TARA_R110002049 | Tara Oceans TARA_R110002049 (sample SAMEA4396941) | marine metagenome | biome: Polar Biome; feature: [SRF] surface water layer (ENVO:00010504); material: water (ENVO:00002006), including particulate matter (ENVO:01000060) such as... | depth 5 m | reverse complement strand
GTAATATGCTGAAATTATGACGTTTATATACCATTTTAATTTTTTTGTCATGTACAATATTAACCCATACTAAAACTCTTTTTATGAAATCATTTCTACTCTTTATCACACTGTCACTTTTTTTAATTTTCAATCTAAATGCCCAAATACTGTGGCAAAATACTATTGGTGGTAATAATTTTGATTTTGCTGAAAACATGATTAATACCTCGGATGGTGGCTTTTTAATTGTAGGTGAGTCCCAATCTAATATTTCTGGCGATAAAACTGAAGATTCGAAAGGTGATGCTGATTTTTGGATTGTAAAAACCAATAATTTAGGTGTAGTGCAATGGGAGAAAACCATAGGTGGTAGTAATGAAGATTATGCAGCTTCGGCTGTTGAAACCAACGATGGAGGCTTTGCTATTGTTGGTATATCAAACTCGAACGTATCGGGAGATAAAACCGAAAACTCAAAAGGTGATTATGATTTTTGGATAGTCAAGATAAATAGCACCGGCACCATTGTTTGGGACAAAACCATTGGTGGTGATTTAGAAGATTATCCTGAAAGCATCGTGGAAACCACATCTGGAGATTTGCTTATAGGTGGAAGTTCAGGTTCAAATATATCTGGAAACAAGGGAGAAGCCTCTAATGGAGGTGTTGACTATTGGGTTGTTAAAACCACTAGTACTGGCAGCATTATCTGGGATAAAACATTTGGTGGAAGCGAAGATGAAATTTTGGGAAAACTGAGACTGACCCCAGATGGTGGTTATATTATCAGTGGTACGTCTAGTTCAGGAGTTTCTGGCAATAAAACAGAAGCCACACGAGGCGATGAAGACTATTGGATCATTAAAATAAGCAACACAAACACAATTGATTGGCAAAAAACTTTTGGTGGTACTTCAGGATCCTTCTCATACAACTTTGATATCATACGCACTTCAGATAGCGGTTACCTTATTAGTGGAGAAAATAATTCTGGCATTGGTGGAGAAAAAACCGAAGCATCCAACGGTGGATATGATTTGTGGCTAATAAAAATTAATAATGCCGGGACTATACAATGGCAAAATAGTATTGGTGGTAATGATGATGATTACACACCTTTTTTGGCAGAAAAAACTGGAGGCGGCTATATTGTTGGAGCAGAATCTTTGTCAAATATTTCAGGTGATAAGACTGAGAATAGCATAAGCAATGACATTTGGGTTGTAGAACTAGATGCAACTGGCAATGTTACAGGGGATAAAACTTTTGGCACAGACTCAACTGAATACCCAGAAAGTATCTTAATTACCAGTGATGGCAATTTTGTAATTGCAAGTAACGTAGATTCCCTTTCTGGGGATAATACCGAAGCACCCGTAGGCAGTACTGATTTTTGGTTATTTAAAGTGGATAAAAGTACGTTATCTGTTACTTCATTGGTAAAAAAAACAAATTTAAAAGTGTTTCCTGTTCCTGCTTCCAATCAAGTAAATATAGAGTCAGATATCGAAATAGAGACTATTGACATCATTGATATAACTGGCAAGTTGGTATCGAAAATTGAATTGCCAAACAAAACCTTGGATATTTCAGGACTTTCAAAGGGCATTTATATCCTAAGGCTATATTCAAAAAGCGGGACTACCAATAGACGCATCATTAAGGAATAAACCAACCATTCATCGATAAACTTTTCGACCAAAAACCTAAATATCCCCAGTACTGGGGATTTTTTGGCTTTAAAGCGTTCCGTAAGTTTGAGAAGCTATTAATTAATCTTTAAAACCCTCTCGTTATGAAACGATTATTACTTTTTTTTACCGTAGCCCTCTTGAGCACCTACAGCATCTTTTCGCAAGTACCACAAAGTGAACGGGATGCTTTAATTGCCTTTTATAATGCCACAAATGGAGATAATTGGACAAATAACACCAATTGGAATACTGCAACTCCAGTATCTACTTGGTTTGGTATTACTACTGTGTTTTCTAATGGGGAAGAGCACGTTAGTGCTATTTGGATTCAGGATAATAACCTTAGCGGAACCTTGTCAGGACAATTACAAAATCTTGAATTTTTGGTAGATTTAGTTCTTGACCAAAATAACATTGGAGGAGTTCTACCTTCTCAATTAGCGAACATCAATAATCTATTTAGAATAAGCCTCTTTGGTAATAACTTAATAGGAAATATACCGTCAGAATATCAATTACTTAATAATTTACAAGTATTAAATTTAGGCAGTAATCAATTAAGCGGAAATATATCAAGTGAAATTGGTAACTTCTCAAGTCTTACCTTTCTTTCACTTCATACAAATTTTTTAACTGGTGCTCTGCCTCCAGAGTTAGGGAATTTATCAAATTTAACAATATTGGCTTTAGGTAACAATCAATTCTCAGGCGCTATACCCTCAACCTTTGGTCAATTATCAAATTTAATAGACCTAGATTTAAGAAGTTCTGGAGTATCAAGTGCTATTCCTTCTGAAATTGGAAATATGACAAACTTGTCTTCATTATATCTTCAAGGTAATAACCTATCTGGAAGTATACCTTTAGAACTAGCTAACAATACAAACCTCTTCAGAATTAATGTGCAAGACAATAATATGACGGGTTTAATACCAACAGAACTAACTAGTTTACCAAACTTAAATGAGTTGAGAATTGAAAACAACAACTTTCAGTTTGGAGATTTTGAGACTGATTTCAATTTTTATCAGACAAACTTAGCTCAATTTATATATGCGCCCCAAAAAAACCCCGATGAAAACTTTATAACAGAACAGACACTAAATATTGGAGACAACATAACGCTTAACGCTGCTCCTGTTAGTGGCACGAACACCTTTCACCAATGGTATCTGGATGGAAACGCTATAAACGGTGCCACTACTACATCTTTAGAACTGCAAAACGTACAGCTAAACGAAATGGGGGTTTATCAATGTTATGCTTTTAATTCAACCATTACTGGACTTACATTAAGAACAGCGATACATACCCTAAACAGGGTTAACACCTTACACCCAGAATACAATGATTTGGTAGCTTTTTATAATGCTACCGATGGCGACAACTGGACAAATAATACCAACTGGCTTACCGATGCTCCAATTAACACATGGTACGGTTTAGGAACATTGCGTGGCGATGGCAACACTAGGGTTACAGCTATGTATTTAAACAATAACAATTTAACTGGTGAAATCCCCGATGAAATTGGAAATTTTTCCAATCTTTTTAATTTAGAACTTGGAGGCAATAACCTTACAGGCGCTATTCCACAATCCATAACCAACCTCAATCAGCTGGCTGGACTTGCTCTTTATCATAATAATTTAAGTGGAATTTTTCCCGATATTTCTGCCAATAACAACCTAAATTATGTTTATATAAATAACAATAACTTTCAATTTGGAGATCTAGAACCTTCTTTCACTAATTATCAAAACAAGTTAGGTGTTGGTTATGTTTACTCGCCACAGAAAGCAATTAATACAACCATTACAACTAAATTAATAAGTATTGGAGATAATGTGGATTTTACTTCAGAATTAATCTCAGGAGAAAATACCATATACCAATGGTACTTTAATGGCACACCTATTGATATAAATTCAAACCCCAATATAACAGATACTACACAACCCAATTTCCAAATTTCGAATATCACAGCAAACCAACTTGGTATCTACGATTGCATTGCATTTAATACATTAGTTTTTAATTTAAGTTATGTTGTAGGAACGTATGAGGTGGGCATACCGCCTACTGAGAGCCCAGACTATAATGCGTTAGTAACAATATACAACAGCACAAACGGCGATACTTGGACAAACAACACCAATTGGTTAAATACAACTAAACCAATTTCTACTTGGTTTGGCATTACAGAAACCAATGGAAGAGTAACTGGTATTAATCTTACTAACAACAATGTTATTGGATCTATTCCCTCTGAACTTACAGATTTAACCGAACTTGAGGTTTTTTGGATTCAAGGCGCAAATTTATCGGGCGAAATTCCTTCAAGCATTGGTGATTTAACTAAGCTTCGTCAATTGATTCTATTCCAAACTAATGGGTTAACTGGCAACATTCCTACATCACTACAAAATTGCACAAATTTAGAATGGGCACTTCTAAGTTATAACCAATTAGAAGGAAATATTCCGGATTTAACTGGTCTAAATAATTTAACAGACTTTTATATTGATAACAATAAATTTCAGTTTGGAGATTTTGAAAACGAATTTGCAAGCTACCAAACCAAAATAGGCAGTAATTTTGTTTATGCACCACAAAAAAACATTGGCCAGCCTTACAATGAAGCGGTTGCTGTTGGCGGCAGTACAACATTGTTTGCGGAAGGTGTAAGCGGGGCACAAAATACGCTTACCTGGTCTAGAATAAATGCAGACGGTAGCCAAGGTGGGACAATTGGTAATAATACCAGTGTTGATATAACCATCACTTCATCAGATGATTACAAATGGTTCTATTTTTATGAAATAACAAGCACCCTAGTTCCCGGACTTACTTTAAGGAGTGAGTTTTTTAGATTGGGAGACATCCCATCAAACCACCCAGATTACGATGCACTAATAGCTATCTATAACGCTTTTGATGGGGCTAATTGGGACACCCCATGGGCTATTACCAAACCTATACATGATTGGACTACTTATGGAATTGGTTTTGACCCTATTACAGATAGAGTTATATCTTTGGAATTATATGATGGCAGCGGCTCCATAGTTGGAATTATCCCGCCAGAAATTGGAGATTTAACGGAATTGGAAACATTAGTCATTATAAACAATAATATTTTTGGTGAAATACCCGCAGAAATATGGACACTTACAAAACTAAAAATGTTAATATTAGGTGGGCAACAATCTAAACAACTGTTATTATCGAATGGCATTCCTCCAGAAATCGCTAACCTGCAAGACTTAGAATGGCTAAACCTAACACAAATACCTTTAACACAACCTTTACAACCAGAACTCTTTAATCTACCTAAATTGTTAAGACTGCGTATTGTTGAGTGTGGCTTAACTGGAACACTACCTGCTGAATTGGCTGGCATTAGTGATGTATTAGCGTATAGAAATGAGTTTGAGGGTGCTATTCCGCAAGCATTTATAGATGCCATAGGCAATTCCAATCTTCAAATTCAAGATAATTTTTTTAATTTTAGTGATTTAGAACCATTAGTAATGGCTAACAATTATACAAGTCTAACTTACTCGCCACAACGCACCAAGGATATAGCACAAAATTTAGAGTTTGCACCAGGTTCTGATATCATTTTAAATATAGATGATACCAGTCTTAACAAAGCCGTTTTATCAAAAGGTGCTGGAGATGAGTACCAATGGTATAAAGATAATGTTGCAATAAATGGAGCAAATGCCATAAGTTATACTATTGTTAATGCACAAGAATCGGATAGTGGTGTTTATTATTGCGAAATAACAAACGACTTGCTTCCTGACCTAACCATAAACAGAGCCAATATAACTATACTTATTGATGCAGCTTTAAGCACAGAGGAATTGGCCATTAATGATATAAACATTTACCCCAACCCAACTAAAAACACCCTAAATATAAAACTGAACAATTCTAACAAAGCCGAAGCTAGTTTATATGATATGAGTGGGCGTTTGGTTTTAAAAGAAAAACTAAACCCTGAAACTTCTGTAATTAATATGCGGAATTTAAACTCTGGAATATATTTGCTAAAAATAGTATTAGATAATACCATAATAACTAAACGTATTATTAAGCAATAAGTTAAAAGCTAACCGTTAAACGATAAAGTTTTCGACCAAAAACATAAATATCCCCAGTACTGGGGATTTTTTGGTACAACATCTTATTGTATGTTTACTATGCTATTAATCAATACATTAAAACTCATGAAAAACACGTCGTAGTTACTTACAAAGCTTTTCAAAAAAACCTTTTTGTTGAGTTATTCTTTTTAAAAATCGCCTCAAACCCATTCCTTAGAAATGACACTTGTTGTTTCTAACATAACCAACCTATGTCTTGTTTTAAGTAAAAATTAATTAATCTATTAAAATCAAAAATCATGAAAAATTTTATTTTAAAAACTAAAAAGTCATTCATTATATGCTTTTTACTAAGTTCTGTTTGCGCTTTTGCCCAAACCACACACACCGTAAACAACAACGCCAATACATCGGCAGACTTTACAGATTTACAAGCTGCTATTGATGCCGCCGCAAATGGCGATATCATTTACGTACAACAAAGCGCCACCAGTTATGGCGAGATAACCATAAACAAAGGCCTTACTATTATTGGCCGCTCCAATGGCGATGCCAGTTATAAATCTGAAGTTGGGAGAATTTATTTAGATGCTGGAGCATCAAACACAACTGTTAAAGGTTTAAAAATAAGTGATATTCAAGAGTCAGCCAACACTTCCATCATTACCGATGTGTCTTTTTTTGATAATGATATTACTTCTGGAATTTATTTGGGTAGCACAGACACTTTTAATAATGTATTATTTCAAGGTAATATTATTAGAAGCTCTATTACTATTTATACCAATACATCAAACGTATTGATAACCAATAATATCATTTTATCTAGTGCCCTTTACTTTTATATGACAGATACTTTGTTATTCAGCAATAATGTTTTTGGATATTATGCAGGGGTTGGTATTTACAATTACGCGTCTTCATTATTAAACATTAGCAACTCTATTTTCACAAGCAATTACTATGGAAATAACATAACTACTACATTAAGCAATCAAGGAGGAGGCACTATTCAAGTTGATAACTGTTTAACCTATGATTATTACGGAAGTGGAAGCAATAATTTCTCAACCGGGGCAGGAATAACCATCAACTCTAACGTACAGGAAAACATCGATCCATTATTTACAGCTGTAGATGTGAATAGCAGTAATTCTATAGCTAATGTTGGTACAAACAATTTCGACCCTATAAACGACGATTTAACATTACAAGCAGGTTCTCCGGTAATAGATGATGGCCTTTTTGAAGGTTACAACTTTAAAAACTTTGGTACACCTACCGGTTACCCTAGTATAAAAGTATTGGCCAATAGTGCCACCGTACCTAAAAATGGCAATTTAAGTGTAACCATAGAAGCTAAAACAAACTAAAACCATATACTATGAAAACGCAAATCATAACGCTGTTGTGGTGTTGCATTGGTATGCTTGGGTTTGGTCAGTCTATAACAGATATAGAGTATTTTTACAATACTGACCCTGGTTTTGGTAATGGAACAGCAGTAACAGTAAACACAAATACGGGCACGCTTACCCAAACGGTATCGCTTCCTGTAGGTAGTTCGCTTTCAGGGTTTAATACCTTGTACTTACGGGCGAAAGATGACAATAATACTTGGAGTTTGTACGATAACAGAGTGTTTTATGTTACCGAATTAGCTAGCATTAGTGGCGCAACAAACATAACAGCCGCCGAGTATTTTTTTAATACCGACCCCGGTTTTGGCAATGCAACGGCTATATCAGTCGATTCAAATTCTGGTGAATTAACACAAACCGTTTCGCTACCTGTTGGCAATACACTTACAGGTTTTAATACGCTATATATAAGAACTCAAGACGATTTAGGAACCTGGAGCTTATACGATACCCGTGTGTTTTACATAACCAACCAAGAAGCAGGAACGGGTGCAACAACCATAGCTGCGGCCGAATATTTTTTTAATACAGACCCCGGTTTTGGTAACGGAACGTCCATATCTGTAGATGCTAATACGGGCGATTTAACACAAGTATTGGCTTTAAATATTGGTAATTTAGAAGGTTTTAATAATTTGTATATAAGAACTCAAGACGATTTAGGCGTTTGGAGCTTATATGATAAACGCTTGTTTTATATAAGTGAAGACCAAATCATTTCAAACATCACAGCCGCTGAATATTTTTACGATACCGATCCTGGTTTTGGTAACGGAACACCGGCAACCCTAACAGCAACAGGAAATCCTGATGAATTTACTGTGGAGTTAGCCACTACAGATGTGACTTGCGATTTTCACGACTTTTACATTCGTTTGCAAAATGCCGATGGAACGTGGTCGCTTTACGATTACGATTTACAGATTGAAGTATTTGATAATGCCAACCCAACCATCGTTACCTTTCCAAACATAACTGCGGAACTGGATGCTACCGGAAATACAAGCATTACCATCGCTGATGTGGACAACGGCACGTTTGACGATTGCGAGTTGGTTTCGGTAGTCCTTAACCAAACACAGTTTAATTATACCTGTGCCAATTTGGGAGCTAACACCGTAACCATTACGGCAACCGATGCCGAAGCTAAAGTAAGCAGCGAAGATGTCACCATTACGGTTGAAGATAACATAAATCCTGTTGCTGTAAGTCAAGATATTACCATACAACTGGATGCCTCAGGAACTGCCACAATAACACCTTCACAAATTGAAAATGGATCGACTGATAATTGTGCGGTTACTGGTTTTTCATTGGATAAAACCAGTTTTGATTGTTCTAACCTAGGTACAAATACGGTAACTTTAACGGTAAGTGATGCCTCTGGAAACACAAACGCCACTACGGCTACTGTTACCATTGGGGATACTGTAAAACCCACGGTAAATACCCAACCCGTAACGGTGCAATTGGATGCCAACGGGAACGCAAGTGTTACCGCAACTGCTGTTGATAATAATTCAACAGATAATTGTACCATTGCAAATACGAGCATCGATATTAATTCCTTCGATTGTTCTAATCTTGGAACAAATACGGTAACATTAACAGTTACAGACCAAAGTGGAAATTCAGAAACTGGTACAGCAATAGTTACAGTGGAAGATAGTATTAGTCCAACAGTTGTAACTCAAAATATAACAGTTCAATTGGATGCTTCTGGAACGGCTTCCTTTACAGCCTCACAAATTGAAAACGGATCGACCGACAATTGCAGTATTTCCAGCAGCAGTTTGGACATCAGCAGTTTTGATTGTGATGACTTGGGCGTCAATACCGTAATACTTTCGGTAACCGACCAATCCAACAATACGAGCACAAATTCAGCCCTAGTCACTGTTGAGGACAACGTTAATCCTGTGGCTATTACCAAAAATAGCACCGTGCAATTGGATGCCTCTGGAAATGCAACCATTACCGCAAATGATGTAGATAATAACTCCACTGATAATTGCAGTATTGTGTCAAAATCCTTGGATGTGTCCAGTTTTACCTGTGCAAATATTGGAGCGAATACGGTAATGCTAACGGTTGAAGATAGTAGTGGTAACACTAATACCACTTCGGCTGTTGTTACTGTGGAGGATAATGTGAACCCAACGGTGCTAACCAAGAATTTTACCGTTGAATTGGATGCTTCCGGAACTGTAAATATCAGCACTTCTGATATTGAAAATGGATCTACTGATGCTTGTGGCATTGCCAGTAGCAGTTTGGATATCAGCAGTTTTGACTGTAATGATCTGGGCACCAATACCGTAGCGCTTTCTGTTACTGATACCAACGGAAATACGGGCACCAATACCGCAGTGGTAACGGTTGTAGATGAGATAAACCCTGTGGCTATTACAAAAAACATAACCGTACAACTTGATGCCTCAGGAAATGCAACGATTACTGGAAATGATATTGATGATAATTCAAGTGATAACTGCGGAATTGTTTCCAAAAACGTTGATATTCCAACCTTTACTTGTGATGATTTAGGCACTAACACAACAACCTTATCTGTTGAAGATGCTAGTGGAAATACTGATACGGAGGTAGCAACTGTAACTATTGTAGATACTATAGATCCAGTCGCTATTGGTCAAGACATAGTTAAAGATTTAAATGGAAATACATCCGTTACTATTTTAGCTAGTGAGCTAGATAATGGTTCCTCTGATAATTGTGGTTACACATTAAGTATTGATGTAGATACTTTTGCCGCAACTGGTGTTTATCCTGTGGTTTTAACAGTTACGGATGCATCAGGGAACTCAGACTCTGCAACTGTAAATGTAACTGTTGTTGATGGTACTTTAAATACCGCAAAACCAGAAATTTCAGGGAAAAACTTAGTGCTTTACCCTGTACCTTCAGAGGATTTTGTTTACATCTCGACACCATTAATTATAGATTCGGTCACCTTATATGATGTTAATGGAAAAGCAATAAAAACAATGGATAGACCTAAAATAAAAATTGATATAACGGGTATAAATACTGGTGTTTATTTTTTAAAATTCAATATTGAAAATCGAATTATTACCAAGCGTATCATTAAAAAATAGATAAGAACATGACAAAATTTATTTTGAGTAATATAACCTATTCGCAATTTTCAGGATTACAAAGACCTCACAGTCCCGGACGCTTCGGGATAAACCTGTGAGGTCTATGCAACAGACAAGACGTAATATACTGAAATTATGACGTTTATATACCATATTAATTTTTTGTCATGTACAATAAAAAAATAGTTCAAAAACCACCATTCATCGATAAACTTTTCGACCAAAAACCTAAATATCCCCAGTATTGGGGATTTTTTAATACCAACATGTTCTCTATGTTTGAACTGCTATTATTAACCAAAATCAACTAAAAATGAAAACAATTAAAATTCTATTAGCGTTAGGCCTAATATATAACGGTATAACCTCTCATGCACAAAGCTATTTAGGGCTATCTGTAGATAACTACTCTGGGATTCATTCATTAATTTCAAACCCATCAAATGTTGTTGACTCTAGATTTAAATTTAAATTCAATATGCTTTCAATAAGTGCTTTTGGTGGTAGTGACTACTTTGGCATAAATATGAGTGATATTTTCAAATCTGATAATGGTTTTAATTTTGAAGACGATATTATAAAATTTCCATCAGACTCCAATAATTTCTTCTTTAATATAGATGTTTTAGGCCCCTCATTTATGTTTAATGCATCAAAAAAAAGCAGTATTGGTGTTATAAGTAGAGTAAGAGCCTTTATGAATATTAATAACATTAGTGGCGAACTTTACGAAAATATATCTGATAATTTTGATGTAGGTGAAGATTTTAACTTCAATTCAGAAAACTTAACTGGTACTATTCATGCTTGGGCAGAAATAGGCTTAGTTTACGGACGCATATTGGTAGATAAAAAGCATAACTTTTTAAAAGGTGGTGTAACATTAAAATATTTACAAGGTGCCGGTAGTCTTTACATGAATAGCCCAAACTTTACAGGGCAATATACAGCAAATAATGAGCAGCTTACCACAACAGGTAGTTTATCTTACGGTTTAAGTGATGGTTTTAATAATAATGATATAGATTTTAGCAACTTAACTGCTGGTTTTGGTGCCGATATTGGTTTTACTTATGAGTGGAGACCAAATGCAATAAAAGATTCGCTTACAACCAGAAAGCAAAATAAATACAAATTAAAACTTGCCGCTTCGGTTACAGATATTGGCTCTATCGAATATAATGAAAGTGAAATTACTACCTTTAATCTTGACCAAACAGTAAACACTTCAAATTTTGATGATGATACCCAAGAATTTTTAGACAATAACTATACAGGCGTAGAATCCATAATAAATCAAAAAATAAAGCTACCAACAGCACTTCATTTATTAGCAGATTATCAGTTAAGAAATAAGATATATCTAAGTCTACAAGGGCATTTCTCATTAATAGAAAACAATACTCCAAACACTAACTCTATAATAAATTCGGTAACATTATCACCCAGATTAGAAACCAAATGGTTTAGTGTTTACTCTCCGGTAAGTTTTAGACAATACGGAGATTTATCGTGGGGAGCTGGTTTAAGACTTGGTCCTTTAATGGTTGGATCAGGATCAATATTAACTAATTTATTATCTAGCACATCTAAAACAACCGATATTTATTTAGGCTTTAAAATATAATTACATCAATAACTATTATTTACTAATCAATTCTAATCTTTTTAATTATGAAAATTTTAAAAATCACATTAATTCTAACTATCATTACTTGTTTTGCTTTCTCTTGTAGTAGCGATGATTCAAACTCAACAAAAGCTAATCAAGCTAATATTATTGGAACTTGGAAACTTACATCTGAGACTGAAAATGGAACGTCTATTCAATTAGATGAATGCGAATTGTTATTTACAGTAGTAATTACCAGTACTCAAATTACCAGTACAGATTACTATGGTGATAATTGTGAGATTGAAGATTCATACACATCTAATTATTCTATTGATGGTAATACAATTACTATTACCGAAGATGGGGAAACGTATGAATCTACTATTGTTACTCTCAACAATAGCACATTAACCATTACATCTAGTTATGAAGATAATGGAGAAACTTACACTGAAACCTACACAAGACAATAGTTTTAATTGAGTTAGTTGTTTTTTTATGAGAAAATCCCCAGCAATGGGGATTTCTTTGTTCAAGTAAATAGGCTAGATTGATTTAATTATTAAAATTTATTATGACAGCATACAGAGAAATATTAACAACTATAAATAGCTTAAAAGAAAAAGAGTTTTTACTTTCAAAAGAAGATATTTTATCAATATTAAAAGCTACAAAATCTATAACTAAACATGAGCAAATAATAGATTCTTTAATATTTTATTTTAAAACCTTAGACTCTATAATTCAAAATAAAACTATCTATTTAACAAAAAGAGAATTACAAATTCTTGAGCTTATAGGCAAAGGAAAAAGTACCATAAACATTGCTTCTACATTAAACCTTTGCAAGTCCACAATTGAAACTCATAGAAAAAATATTAGAAAAAAACTTGATTTAGTTGGTAAAGGAAAGCTTATTGAATATGCTATATTACATAATTTGAAATATAATAATTAGAAAAAAAACTTAAACAGACTCTTAAAACATACTAGGAAAAACATACTTTCAACTGTTTTATAAATAAATGTTAAAATTTAACGCAACCTTTTTTAAAGTTGTGCATCTAATAAATAGCTAAATCAAACTAAACATGCAAATACTATTAATTATCAGCGTTTTAATTGTTGTGAATTTAATTCTTTTAACTTTTAGCGTAAACAAAAAAACAGACCCTTGAAAAGGGTCTGTTTTTTGTTTTTTATAATGAACTGGTTTAATTAACCTCTGGTAAGAAACTATAATTCTTGCTATAATCTAACATCTGACCTGAAAATGTTTCTGGTTGCGTGACTTTTACGCTTATAATTTCGCCTTCTTCATTTTTATCTGCCACTAAAACCGGATTTACAAATCCGCTATAAGGTGCCGAATCAAACTGTTTATTCCGCTCTAAAACCTCAGCATGAATGGCTTGGTCTACTTTTACACCATAACCTTCAACTAAAGCCTGAACAGCAGCATAATCACCTTCAGATTTTATACGTTGTGTTTCACGTAATAATTCACCAAAAAGCTCATGAAGCTTTTCATAATCATTAATATTGAAATAGGTTTTACCATCACGGGTTATCTTTTCAATCACGTTATCTTTTTGTCCTTTTTCAAAAACCCAAGCCGAAATCCATTGTCTGTTTCGCATGTGCGCTTCTTCTACATCATCGCCTAAATTTAAACGAATTAACTGCATCATCAAACCATTGCGGATATAACCATCATAAGATACTTTTCCTATGGATTTCCAATCTTCTACTAATCCTAATTCCTGAAGTTTGGAATCATATAAATAATATAAAGCTACTAAGTCTGCGCGCCCTTCTTCCAAGGTAGATGCATAGTTTTTCAACGTTTCTTTAGTTTCGCCAACTCCAGGGTTTAATTGTCCTGAGGCGTGACCAATAACTTCATGTAAAGCGGTATGCAATTTATCTGCTAATTGGCCGTATTTTTCTTCTAACTCAAATTCTTCTTCATCATTAACAAATTCTTTTAAACGTCCCGAACTTCTAGCGTTATTGTGTGCATTAATAATATTACCTAAAGACACCGATTTGCTCCCTACAGCAGCACGAATCCAGTTTGCATTAGGTAAATTAACACCAATGGGTGTGCTTGGAGATACGCCACCAGCTTCACCAGCAACATTTACTACTTTATAGGAAACACCAACCACATTTTTCTTTTTATGGGCATCCATTAAAGTAGAATTATCTTCAAACCATTGGGCGTTGTCCGATACTACTTTCATTTTTTGAGACATATCAAAATCGTTTATTTGAACAATATTTTCATAATATCCTCTGTAACCTATAGGATCATAATACACTTCAATAAAACTGTTTATATAATCGATATTTCCTTCTGTAGCTTTGGTCCAAGCTACATTATAATCGTCCCAAGTCTGTAAATCCCCTGTTTTGTAGTATTCAATTAAAAGTCCCAGAGCATGTCCTTGAGCTTGATTTTCAGCAACGCCTTTCGCTAATTCTAACCACTTAATAATTTCATCAATAGCGTCACCATACAACCCGCCAGATTTATAAACGCGTTCTTTTAAAACCCCATTTTCTTTAACCAATTGGGAATTTAACCCAAAAGAAAGTGGCTTTTCTGGATTCGGTGATTTTTTCGCTTTATAAAAACGTTCAACATCTGCATTGGTTACATTTGGTCCGTAAAAATTAACTGCAGAAAGCGCTACATTATCAACACCTTTTGCTTGATTTACTTTTTTAGCATCAGCGTCATTAAAAATAACATCAAAAGCTTTACCCTCTAAAACGGTATTTGTTTCTGCCAAAAGTTCTTTTAAATATTCTGAAGAAAATTCAGGTTTTAATTTATCGTTGGAATAATGATGATGAATACCATTACTAAACCAAATGCGCTTTAAATAGGTTTCAAAAGCCTTCCAGTTATCAGTTGTTTTATCTCCTTCAAAACTAGTATAAATAGTTTCAAGAGCATTTCTTATCTTTAGGTTGTGACGATAATTTTGATCCCATATAATATCCCTTCCAACCAAACCTGCTTCAACTAAATAATACACTAGTTTTTGTTCTTTCAATGTTAGGTTTTCCCATCCTGGAACTTGATAGCGCAATATTTTTATATCTGCAAATTGCTCTACATTATAATTGAATGCCGCTGTTTCCTGTACCGCTTCAGGCGTGCCTTTTTCCTTGGATTTGTCATTTCCACATGACAATAAAATGCTTGTAGTAAGTGCTAAACTTAAAATAATTTTTAGTTTCATTTCTTCGAATTAGTTTTAGTAATTTTTATAAAAAATTTAAACAATATTTAATTTTACAGTTACAGATTAAACAGAAATAACCCAAACTGATAATGAATATTTAATTTTAGTACAACAAAGGTAATAATTTATTAATCAGAATCTAAATTTGTTTATCTTTGATTTTGTAAATTTATCTCTCCAAAGCCATTCAAAATGAAAGCGTTTAAATATGTCTTATTTTTATTATTAATAGCCATTATTGGAACTGCCATATATGTTGCGGTTCAACCAAACTCATTTGAAGTAACCAGAACTAGGACGATTAAAGCTCCAGCATCGGTTATTTATAATAATGTAATAGATTTTAAAAATTGGGAAGCTTGGTCGCCTTGGGTAGAAAAAGAACCCAGTACAAAAATTGTACTCAGCGAGCAAACCCAAGGTGTTGGTGGTTCTTATACTTGGACAGATAAAGATGGTGCTGGAACGATGAAAACTACCGAAGCAGTACCGAATACATCTATACAGCAAAACATGCAATTTGCTGAATTTCCTGCGTCTGATGTATCTTGGAATTTTAAACCTAATGAAGATGGTGGTACCAATGTAACATGGACTATTTCTGGAAAAGACCTACCATTTGGTTTTAAGGCTTATACTGCTTTTTCGGGAGGCATGGAAAAACAAATTGGACCTGATTTTGAGCGTGGGTTAGAAAAATTGGACAGTGTTGTACAAGCCAGTATGAAAGTTTATAGTATAAAAGTAAATGGTATTACGCAACACAGCGGTGGGTTTTATTTATACAATACTACCTCAAGCAAAATAGATGAATTAGCAAACAAAATACAAGAGATGCTTCCTAAACTAAGTAGTTATGTTATGAAAAACAACATTACCATGGCTGGTGCACCTTATGTTAATTATCATAAATGGGATGAGGAAAATAATGCGGTTATGTTTTCTTCCAGTATTCCAACTGTTGAAAAAGTAATTACAGATTCAGACAGTGGCATTTTAACAGGTCAACTACCTCCCTTTAAAGCTTTAAAAACCACTTTAAAAGGCGATTATAAAAATTTAAAAGAAGCTTGGGAAACTGCTATGGCTTATATTACAGAAAATAATTTAGAACAAGTTGAAACGGGACCCACTATAGAAACTTATCTTACAGAGCCCATGAATACACCAAATCCTGCCGATTATATTACCGAAATTTATATTGCAGTAAAATAAATGAACTATAAGGACACAATATATTATTATTCTATAAACATAAAACAAATGCACCATCAGTCTTTTAAAAAACAAATTAAATTTATCTGATGAAACAGGTTTTATTGGTTTTTTTGGGTGGTGGTTTTGGTAGTGTATTGCGCTATATAATTGGAAAATATTTAAATAGTGCTGAAAATGGTATTCCGTATGGCACATTTGCTTCTAACATTTTAGGCAGTTTACTTATTGGTATTATACTTGGTTTTGCTGCAAAAAACGATACGCTTTCGCAAAACCAAACCTTGCTTTTGGCCACTGGTTTTTGTGGCGGTTTTACAACCTTTTCAACCTTTGCTTATGAAAACCACGTGTTTTTAAAATCGGGCGACTTTACAAGTTTTGCAATATATACTATTGCCAGTTTTGTTATTGGCTTTTTGGCGGTGTTTTTTGGGATGTATTTAGTGAAGTGAAACTTGACTTTGTAAAAAATTCAGTCATTTAACGTCGGATATAAAACATTAAAACGATTTTATATCCGCTTAAGTTACCCTTTATTATAGAGAAAATCCACAAAATGTTCGTTATTCGAGAACTTTTTGTATATTTGCTTAATAATTTAGCGAATGAAACGAATAATTGCAAAAAGTACACTCCGGGAATATTGGGAAAAACACGCTGATTCCGAACAGTTCTTAAAAACTTGGTACGATACGGCAAAAAACGCCAAATGGTTTTCGCCAAACGATGTTAAACAGACTTACATCAATGCAAGTATTCTAAAAGACGGTCGAGTGGTTTTTAATATAAAAGGAAATTCATATCGACTAATTGTTAAATTCAATTACGAAAAACAATGGGCATTTATCCGTTTTATCGGCACACACGCTGAATATGACAAAATAAATGCCGATACGATTTAAAAATAATATTATGAAATTAAAGCCCATTAAATCAGAAAAAGATTACCGAGATGCACTTGAGCGTTTAGAAGTGATTTTCGATGCACCAATCGACACAAAAGAAGGCGACGAGGCGGAAATACTTTCATTACTCATTGAGAATTATGAAAACGAACATTATGCAATTGAGGCACCAGACCCCATTGAGGCGATAAAAATTAGAATGGAAGAATTGAATATGCGACAAAAGGATTTGGTTGGAATAATCGGTGGTAAAAGTCGAGTATCAGAAATCTTGAACCGAAAGAAAAGATTAACAGTTGATATGATACGGGAATTGGAACGAACACTTCAAATTTCCGCTTCTGTATTGGTCAATAATTATCAACTTAGACCGTAATAACAAAGGGTAACGACGTATAAAACATAGTGCGAGTTATTGTAAACACTAATGGTTCTGGCATTTTCGGGAAGTCAC
>TARA_R110002049_G_scaffold153537_2_pt1 | contig 17798 bp, 11 predicted proteins | sample TARA_R110002049 | Tara Oceans TARA_R110002049 (sample SAMEA4396941) | marine metagenome | biome: Polar Biome; feature: [SRF] surface water layer (ENVO:00010504); material: water (ENVO:00002006), including particulate matter (ENVO:01000060) such as... | depth 5 m | reverse complement strand
TCACAATAAACTCAATAAACAAACCTTCGTTTGGTAATTCCTCTTTAAGAGACATTGCCCAAAAACCATCTTTTAAATAATCGTTTTCTAAGGACGAATGCGATTGTATTTGTCCAAAACTACAATGGTGATTAGTTAGCACTAAACCTTGGTCTGAAATTACTTCACTAGTACAGCCACCATTAAAATGACCAATAGCATCCTTTAAACTTGAATTGTTAACGTCGTAAATATCTTGAGCTGTTAATTTACTACCCAAGCTTTGCATTTCTGTTTCATTCATCCCTTCTAAAAGCGAAGGAATCCACATACCACCTTGTTGGGCAGAAACTTGAAAAACAAAGAATAATAAAAGAATTTTTATAAAGCGCATAACCTACATTTTATTAGTTTTTGTAAAGATAGAAAAGCTTGTTTTATATCTTTAGTGTTTTAGCACTTAAAGCGTACTTTTTTATGAATTTTAACTCAAAATTACCCAATGTTGGGACGACCATATTCACAATAATGAGTGCTTTAGCAAACGAGCACAAGGCCATCAACTTATCACAAGGCTTTCCTAATTATCCAAGTTCTCAAAAATTGAATGATTTGGTCACTAATGCTATGAACACTGGTTACAACCAATATGCACCAATGGCTGGTAATTTAGATTTGCGTTTGGCAATTGCTCACAAATATGAGTTGTTGTATAAAAGTACTTATCATCCCGAAAAAGAAATCACAGTAACAGCAGGTGCAACACAAGCGATTTACACCATAATTTCTGCATTTGTAAGACCAAATGACGAAGTCATTATTTTTAAACCTGCTTACGACTGTTATGAACCTGCTATTAAAATTAATGGAGGAAAAACAATTGCGATTCAATTATCTGCACCAAATTATGGTGTGAATTGGGATGAGGTCGCTTCAAAAATATCACCTAAAACAAAGATGATAATTATTAATTCACCTCACAATCCTAGTGGAACCATTTGGTCTAAGGAAGATATGCTTCAACTTCAAAAATTAACCAAAGACACTAATATTATTGTGTTAAGTGATGAGGTTTACGAGCATATTGTGTTTGATGATATGCAACACCAAAGTGCTTGTTTATTCTCAGATTTAAAGCAACGTAGTTTTATAACCGCATCTTTCGGAAAGACATTTCACAACACAGGTTGGAAAATTGGGTATTGCTGTGCTCCAGATTATTTAATGTCCGAATTTAGAAAAGTGCATCAATTTAATGTGTTTTCGGTGCATCATCCTGCACAAAAAGGGATTGCAGATTATATGCAAGATGCAGAAACGTATTTAGGTTTAAACACTTTTTTTCAACGGAAACGCGATTTGTTTTTAAGCTTAATTTCAGATTCTAGATTTAAGTTTCAACCATCACAGGGCACATATTTTCAGGTTTTAGATTATTCTGATATTACGGATGATTACGACGTAAATTTTGCCAAACTTTTAACCAAAGAATTTAAGATTGCATCCATTCCATTGTCTGTTTTTAATGCTAACGATAAAGATGATAAGGTCTTAAGATTTTGTTTTGCTAAGACAGATGAGACATTAGTTAAAGCAGCTGAAATATTATATAAAATTTAATCAATTTAGGTGTTACTTTTTGTAAATTGATGTGTCTTAATAATGAACAATAAAAACATAAATACAATGAAATATTATATCATCTTATTATTCTTAAGTTTATCGTTTACGTCATTTGCGCAAGAGGTAACTAAAGAAGGGAAAATCTATGAAGTTAAAAATGAAAAAATATTTTTTGACGGCATTGATGTCACTCAACTACTAACGCTCGAAGAAAGAACTTTTATTTTTAAGGAAGCTGCTTTAATTTCTGAAAAAATGAAGCTTACGGAAGCTGCAAAGCTTAAAGCTCAACAAGCACAAAAAGTAGCAGATCAAGCAAAGTTAGAAGCGCAAAAAGTTAAGGACGCTGAAGAGAAAGCAAAGTTGGAAGCCGATAAGGTTAAAAAAGCAGAAGAGAAAGTCTTAAAAGAAGCTGAGAAAGCAAAAAAGGCTGAAGAAAAGTCTATTAAAGAGAAGGAAGAATTGGCAGATAAATTAGAAAAAGAGACTAAAAAAGCGGAGAAAGCACAGAAAAAGTCTGAAAAAGCTCAGAAAAAAGCCGAAAAGGAAATAGAGAAAAAAGAAAAACTTCAAAGTAATTTTGAGAAAGCAGAGAGTAATCTTGAAAAAGGAAAAAAGAAATACGAGAAGTTAAAAAGAAAAGGGAAATTATCACCTCAAGACGAAATAAAATGGCTTGATAAAATTGATAAACTTACAGAGAAAGTAACTAAAGCAAAAAGGAAGCTGTAAGTATAAGTCAGCTTTAAATTATTTAAGCAAGCTATAAAGTAAATTCATAAATGTGATTACTTTTTGGCTTGCTTTTTTTATGCCATATTTTGAAATCAAATTTGTAATTTTATAATATGAATTCAGATTTAAGAGTTGCCATCATTCAAACTGATTTGGTTTGGGAAAACCCAGAAGAAAATAGACGTTTGTTAGAGGCTAAAATCAATGCCATGTCTACTGACGTGGACCTTATTGTTTTGCCCGAAATGTTTACCTCTGGTTTTACTATGAATCCGGACGCTGTAGCAGAAACTATGGAAGGCAAAACCATAGCTTGGCTTAAAGACATAACGAAAGCAAAACAGATGGCTATTATGGGAAGTCTTGTTGTTTCTGAAAACAACAACTTTTACAATCGTATGGTTTGCGTTGAACCTTCAGGAACTATAACTACCTACGATAAACGACACACATTTACTTTAGCAGGTGAACATAAAGTTTATACAGCTGGCACTGAAAAAGTACTTTTTAATTATAAAGGTTGGAAAATTTGCCCATTGGTTTGTTATGATTTACGTTTCCCTGTTTGGGCTAGAAATGTTGAAGATTATGACCTGTTAATCTACGTAGCTAATTGGCCAAAAGTAAGAATTGATGCTTGGGATACTTTACTAAAAGCTAGAGCTATTGAAAACATGACCTATTGTATTGGTGTCAATAGGGTAGGACTAGACGGGAATAATTTTGAGTATTCTGGTCACTCAACGGCATATGATGTTTTAGGCAATAGAATAGATACTTTATCTGAAAATGAAGAAGCTATTCAAATTGTCACCTTAGAAAAAAGTGCCATAAAAAAATACCAACAAAAATTAAATTTCTTAAATGATAGAGATGATTTTAATCTGAAAATTTAAAGTCAATTATCCAATCAAAACTGGCTCTGACTTCTTCTATAGGTTCGGAGTAAATAACTCTTTCAGGCTGTATGCCTAATAAGAAATTTCCTGTGTCGTATTTACGATTCTCATTTGTGTCTAAAATAACACGCAGTCCATATTTTTTAGGAACTAAATTGGTGAAATCAACTATAGGAGACTCTTTAGCATAAAGCTCATATAGAACTTCACCATTAGTGTTTACCAATTGAACAATCATTGGGAGTTTCGCGTTTCTAAGATTAACTCTAATATTTCCGTATTCAGATTTTAATTTCGTTCTAATAGAATAACTCATAGTATCTATGTTAGTTCCATCGTAGAAATCAGTAAATGCACCTGGTAGTATAGTGAAGTTGTACTTTTGGTCCTCTTGCTTTTCAATAGGAAACTTATAGGTGTTGTAAATGGAGTCGTATTTAACCTTGACAGGAATTCTAAGAGAGTCTTTATCTATTATTGAAATCTTAGTGGTGTCAATTTTAGAAAAAGGAATATTGCCTTCTATAGCAAAATCTTCTTCATATCTAATAACACCATTAATTAAAGATTTTAACTTTAATGAATCGCCTTTTATGGTTCTAAAACGATGTTTAAAAGTATCAATTTCTTTTCCGTTAGTAACGGTGAAAAATGTGGTGTCGACGTCAAATTTTGGTTTATACCAATAATATAAAGTGTCTGTTTCCCGATCTTTTAAAATACGTGTTTTATAGCCCTCAGGTTTCTCGTCTATAACATTAATTCGCATGTTTTCGTAACTGCCTTCGTACGGGAAAATGATTCTTGTTTCGCCATCTTGTGACGGTTTAATAGCTTTAAAATTCACTTTCTCATTAAACAATTTCAATTTATAAGTAGAATCTGTTGGTACAGTTATAAACCCTTCATGAAACCCTATTTTATCTGTTTTTTGATTAAATCTGTAGTTAGAGTTTTTATCCTTTAAGGCAATCAATTTATACGTTCCAGCTTTTATATTATCAATGCTAAATGTTGTAACGCTATCTAGTGTATTGGTAATGTATCTTGGCTTTTCTTTATAAACAATGGAGTCTGAATACGTAGAATCCTTTTCATATAACATCACAGAAATAAAAGTGTCTGGCTCATTTAGTAAAGCATCTTCTACAAAACCTTTTACAGAAAGAGAATCTATGGTATTACCTGTAGAAAAAACATAACGATAGTAAGAAAAAGGGTTTCCTTCATTATTATCTACAATGCTCTCCCCAAAATTAAAAGCATAAGTTGTATTGGCTTCTAAAGTGTCTATGATTTTAATACTAATTGTTTTACTCGCACCACTTGCAGGTGTTACAATGGGCTGAGTATCCATTGGAGGCGAAATAATAAGCTGTTTTGTTAAATCTTTTATTTTAACATACTCATTAAAACGAATAATAATTTCATCGCCTTTAAAATTGGTCGAGAAGTTTTCTGGTAGCGATTGAGTGATTTCTGGCGGTGCAATATCTTTTTCTCCTCCTGTTGGAGTGCCACGATTAGCGCAACTCGCAAGAGTTATTGCAATAAAAATAAAACTTAAAATTCGCATTAAATGTAAACGCATCTATTCAAAAATATTTAGCACAAAGAAACAATATAATTTAATTAGAAACGAAAAAATCAATCTGCAATTGCCATTGTAACAACACTTAACTTAATATTATCAATTTTTAACAAAACAGTAGCACAAGCTTCTACAGTTGCACCTGTTGTAATAATATCATCTACTAGTAAAATATGTTTGCCTGCTAATTGTTGTTTGTCTGAAATATCAAACAAGGCTCCATCGTCATTCCAACGCTTTAAACGTCCTTTAAAAACTTGTGTTTTAGTTGATTTGGTTTTTATTAAAACAGAGTCATTATAATCGGCATTGAGTGCTTTGGCTATTTCTTTTCCAAATTTTGCAACCTGATTGTAGCCGCGTTCTCTCAATTTTGTTTTATATAATGGCACAGGTACAATCACATCAATATTTTTATAATTATCTAAAGTTGCTAGTTCTGTACCAAACCACTTACCAAAGAAAGTACCGATATCTTCATGACCTCTATATTTTAAATTATGAAGAATTTGCTGTACAATTCCTTTTTTTGAAAAGTGTAATAATGCAGATGCATTTTCTAGTTTTACTCGCCCATAAAGTACTTTTTTTACGGCTTCTTCATTGTCAAAATGATAATTAGTAACTGGTAAATGATGTCTGCAAGAAGTGCATAACATATCCTCATTATCAGATAAAGCATAGTTACAGGCTTCACAAACCTTTGGGAAAATCAAGTTTAACAAGTATTTCATCACTTAATCGATTAAAACAATAGTGCTATGTAAATAATTATAATTTCGCATTAAATTAAGAAAATTATTAATGATAGTTAACCCTCAATTATTTAACTACAGATTAATTATAAGTTCTTTATTAGTCGTTTTAACAGTTTTAGGAATATATAGCTACAGTAAATATAAGTCCAATGAATCCTACGAGGCGTTCCTAAAACAAGAAAAAGTTTTGATAGAAAGTGAACTATCAGAGTTATTATCAAGTTATGATGATTTAGGCAAAGACTATAATCTTATCGCTTCGCAGCTCCTAGAAGCGAAACTAGAAACTAAGAATGCCTTAGATTCTTTAAGATTATTAAATAGTGATTTATCAATTATCGCTAAGTTTAAAGAGCAACTTATAGTTTTAAAGTCTAAAAGCAAGGTGCTTCTTAGTACTATAGATTCTTTGAACACTGCAAATATTAAGTTGCAGACAGAAAATCGTTATGCTTTAAGCACTATTGAAAAGAAAAAACTACAGATTAATAATTTAGAAGAAACAAATGACGATTTAGTCGCTGTTAATGATTCTTTAAATGTATCAATTGACAAAGCTGCAATCCTAAAGGCGAGTAACCTTATTGCGCAATCCTATAAATTAAAATCGGGTAAAAAACGATTAACAGCACGTGCAAAGCGAGCTAATGCAATAGATGTTTGTATTACTTTAAATGAAAACCCTTTAACTTCTAAAGGAGATAAAGATATTTACATACAAATTGTTGGGCCAGATGGTAATGTAGTTTCTGATAAAGGGGAAGCGACTTTTGGTGATACAACTTTAATTTACAGTAAAAAAGAAGTGATTAACTATAATAATCAGAGTTTAGAAGTTTGTACCGAAATTGTTGCTGATGAAGATGATAAACCTTTTCAAAAAGGCTATTATTTTATTAGTGTTTTTCACAGAAATGATAGGTTAGGTGGTACAAGTATTGAACTAAATTAAGATAAGTATATAATTAACTATATAATTTTTGTAAAACCGTTCTGTTAATCAGAGCGGTTTTCTATTTTTGCATCATTATGGCAAACGACGATCAATTTAAAAAAGTAATCTCTCACGCAAAGGAGTATGGTTACGTGTTTCAGAGTAGTGAAATCTATGATGGACTAAGCGCAGTATATGATTATGCTCAAAACGGAGCAGAATTAAAGAAAAACATTAGAGACTATTGGTGGAAAGCCATGGTGCAAATGCATGATAATATTGTAGGTATTGATGCCGCAATATTAATGCATCCAACCACTTGGAAAGCTTCTGGTCACGTAGATGCTTTTAATGACCCTTTAATTGATAATAAAGATTCTAAAAAGCGTTACAGAGCTGATGTTTTGGTAGAAGATTTTAGAGAGAAGATCAATCAGAAAATAAATAAGGATGTTGCTAAAGCGCAAAAACGTTTTGGAGATGCCTTTGATGGAAAAGAGTTTAGAGCTACAAATGGTAACGTAATTCGTCGTCAAAAACAAATTGATGAGATTACGGTTCAATTAACTAAGGTCCAAGAGGAAAATGACTTAGAAGGCTTTAGACAACTTATTGTAGATTTAGGTATTGTTTGTCCTGTGTCAGGTACTTCAAATTGGACAGATGTTAAGCAATTTAACTTAATGTTTGGTACTAAACTTGGTGCTTCTGCAGAATCAGCGATGGACTTATATTTAAGACCAGAAACAGCTCAAGGTATTTTCGTGAATTTCTTAAACGTTCAGAAAACAGGACGTATGAAGATTCCTTTTGGTATAGCACAAACAGGAAAAGCGTTTAGAAATGAAATTGTTGCAAGACAATTTATCTTTAGAATGCGTGAGTTTGAGCAAATGGAAATGCAATTTTTTATTAAGCCAGGCACACAAAAAGAATGGTTTGAATATTGGAAAGAAACACGTTTAAAGTGGCATAAATCACTTGGTTTAGGCCAAGAAAATTATCGTTTCCATGATCACGATAAATTGGCACATTATGCAGATGCTGCTACAGATATTGAATTTAACTTTCCATTTGGATTTAAAGAATTGGAAGGAATTCATTCTCGTACAGATTTCGATTTAAAGCAACATGAGAAATTTTCAGGTAAAAAGTTACAATATTTTGACCATGAAGATAACGCCAATTATACGCCTTACGTTTTAGAAACTTCTATTGGTTTAGATAGAATGTTCTTAGCTGTATTTTCAAATTCTTTAGTTGAAGAAGAACTAGATAACAATACAACAAGAACCGTTTTAAAATTACCAGCAGTTTTAGCTCCAACAAAAGCCGCAATTTTACCTTTAGTTAAAAAGGATGGGTTACCAGATGTAGCTAAGAAGATTGTAGAAGATTTAAAGTGGGATTTTAACGTAACTTACGATGAAAAAGATGCAGTAGGTAGACGTTACAGAAGGCAAGATGCTAACGGAACACCATTTTGTATTACAGTAGATCACGACACTTTAAATGATAACATGGTAACGATTCGTCATAGAGATACCATGGAACAGACACGTGTAAAGATTGAAGATTTAAAAGATATTATAAAAGCTGAGGTTGATGTTAAGCATTGGCTACAGAAAATGAAATAATAGATTACTGCAAACGCAGGAATCTCTTTTACAAAAAACGCCCAAACTATTAAGTTTGGGCGTTTTGTTATTTATGAAGAACTTTAATTAAAATCGATATCCAAAATTAACTCCAAAACGTAATTCAACATTACTTAAATAATCAGTATCAAAGTTTCCGATATTTCTTGCAACATCAGTTTTTAGTGTTAGCGTAAATTTATTACTAAACATCCACTTATGTCCAACACCAAAACCAGCTGATACACCAGAGACATCATAAGACTCCTTTTCTGTTACTTCTGTATTAGAATCGAAATCGTAGTAAAAGTAATCTTCAATTGTTACCTCTCCAGTTCTTGCTCTTAACTGTGGATAAAAGAAAAAACCAGAGTGATCTTTATGTTTTGAAAAATATAATAAATAGGAAGCATTAAAAGTCATTGCAGTACTTTTATCAATATAGCCAGCATCATAATAACCGTAAGTATCAAAAAGGTTTACACCAACGAGTAGTGATTGGTTATTATCAAATAAACGTTCGTAATTAACATTTAAGGTGCCAGAGATAACCATGTCTAAAAGGTTCGTTGAGATTTCTGATTTTTTAGGTAATTCTTCAGGTTGTGTTTGAGCATTCATGGTTATTACTGAAAATAGCATGACGAAGGCAATAATTGATTTTTTCATATGTGTATTTGATTAATGATTATTGTTGATAACAACAATTATACCATGTAGATGATCAATATGTCAAAAGGTTGCGTTCCTAAATCAAATAACTCAATTAATGGCTGTGTCCTCCTTCGCTGTCATTAAGCAACATGCCTATGTTTTTTATCAATATTTGTTTGTTCATTAACATTTCAGGATTTAAAACTTCAACAGCATTTTCTGTTTCTTTGCCAATGCTTAGTTTTACTTTCTTCAAATTGTATTTATCATTATTTTCTTCTTCTAAGACTAAAGCATAGGTGGCATCTTCTAATATTACCAAAGCTTCTTTTGGTAAGCCCATTTTTCTGGTACTTTCAGAAATAATTTCAGCTTCTACGAACATGCCTACAATAAAGTTCGCATCTTCATTATCTACATGTCCATGTACTTTTACTTGTCTGTTTTTATCATCAATGGTAGTACCTACCAAATGCACTTCAGCAGTAAAAGTGTCTTCTGAAGCTTCAGGAATTTTAAATTTAATTTTTTGTCCTTTCTTAACTTTCATAATGTCCTTTTCAAAAACAGATAATTCTAAATGGATATGGTCTGTGTCCACAATTTCTAAAATGACATCACTTGGCGAAACATTGGTACCATTACTCACATTTACTTTAGTAACATAGCCTTCAATTGGTGCATATAGATTAATGCTAGATGAAATTTGCCCTTGCTCTACACGTTTTGGACTAATATTCATCATCTGTAATTTTTTACGCAAGCCGTTGTAATGTGCCAAATTGCTTTTATAGGTGCTTTCAGCTTTTAAGTAATTTTTTTCTGAAGTTATTTGTTCATCAAACAAGGTTTTTTGTCTGTTGAATTCAGATTTTAAATAATTTAATTGTTCAGCAACTTCAAGGTAGTTTTGTTGAATTTCAACATACTCAGGATTTTGAAGCGTCACTAAAAGTTGTCCTTTTTTTACTTCGTTACCAATAAGCAAAGGTGTTTTTGTTACGTAACCACCAATAAAAGTTGATATACTCGATTTGTTCTGAGGTGGCACATCAATCATTCCATTAACTTCAATACTTTCGTTAAAATCGAATTCACTCAAAGTTCCAAAAGCCATTTTTTCGCTATCAAATTGTGCTTTTGTGATGGTAATATGGTCGTGGTCTTCTTTGGTTGATACCACTTCAGTGTCGTTATTTTTTTCGTTTCCGCAGGCTAAAAAAACCATTGAGAACAGTATTATATATAATTTTTTCATCTTTAAAAAATGTTTAAAATAAGGTGATTAATGTTGATTACAGTTTGGTTATAAGCGTTTAAATTCTCTAAATAATTGAGCTCAATATCTTTTGCTGTTTCTAAACTTTGGATGTATTGAAAAAAGTCAATTTCACCTTCCTTAAAAGTTCGGTTGGCGGTTTTAATAATTTCATTTTTTAAACGTTCGCCTTGTGTATCGTAATAATTAACGGCTTCTTCGTACTTATTTAATGTGGTTAGAAGTGATTTATATTCTGAATTTAACTGCACCTCATAATCTTGTTTTTGTTCAGATATGATGTCTTTGGCAATTTTAGACGCTTTTATTTTTGAAGAATTTCCAAAGAATAACAACGGAATCTTAATCCCGAATTGATAGCCTTTTATATTTGTGTTGAGGTTATCGTTTGTACCTTGAAAATATTCGAAATTAAGGTCTGGTAATAAATTCTGCTTTTCAGATTGGTAAACAGCATTTTGATAATTTTTGGCATTTTCAAAATAGAGTAAACCCGAATTATCCTGAAGTGAAGGACTAAGTAGTTCTAGCTTTTCTAAATCTTGGTCAACAATCTCTAAAGTATGAACTTGAACAATGGCTTTTAACTGCTCTTTAGAAAATTCAACATCTTGCAACGCCTGTTTATATAATGTTTGAAGTTGTTTCTGTTTAGATTCGGCTGTAATAGTTTCTAAATAATTGGTTTCGCCAAGCTCAAATCGTCGTGCTGCTTTTTGTGAAAAATCTTGATACAAACTATCTAAAAATCGATAGGTTTCAGCTTTCTGTTTGGCATAACTTAATTGATAATAACTAGAGTAAACCTTCTTTTTGACTCTTTGAAATTGAATATTATATTTAGATTCTTCCAAATTCACCATCGCCTTATTTACTTTCTTTTCAGCAAAATAAACTGTAGGAAACTTGAAATCTTGAGCTATACCAAACACTTTTAAGGGCTCATTGTTAATGGCTAAATTGTTTTCATCATAATTATAATACAATGCTGTTTTATCAAAACTAAAAGCACTTCCTACAAAAGCATCACTCTTTTCAATCTGCAAATTAGAAGCTTTTAAACTGGCATTGTTTGCAATGGCTAAGTCTAAAGTTTGCTCTACAGTGAGTTGAGATTGTGCATTGATATTCATCATAAAAAAGAATCCAATAACCGTAACGATAGCTGTTTTATTCATTTTAACCTCTTTTTTTTCTTCAAACCATGCGTACAATACAGGTAAGACTATTAGTGTTAAGATGGTTGCAGTGACCAAACCACCTATAACAACAGTGGCTAAAGGTCGTTGCACTTCTGCACCAGCATTTGTAGAAATGGCCATAGGTAAGAAACCTAAAGCGGCAGCTGCTGCTGTTAAAACAACAGGTCTTAAACGCTCTGAGGTACCACGTTTAATGCGTTCTTCGATATCATCAATACCTTGTGATTTGAGTTCTTTAAAATGCTCAATAAGTACAATGCCATTTAAAACGGCAATTCCGAAAAGTGCAATAAAGCCCACACCTGCTGAAATACTAAAAGGTAAATCGCGTAACCATAGTAATAAGATACCACCAACAGCCGAAAGCGGAATAGCAGAATACACCAACAAGGCTTCTTTAACAGAATTAAAGGCAAAATAGAGTAGTAGAAATATTAAGGCTAAAGCAATTGGTACAGCAACTGTTAATCGTGCTTTGGCACTTTCTAGATTTTCAAATTGTCCACCATAAGTAATGGTGTAACCAACAGGTAATTTTAGTTTGCTGTCAATAATAACTCTAACATCATCTACAACAGATTGCAAATCTCGGTTTCTTACATTAATACCAACCACGATTCTACGTTTGGTATCATCTCTAGATATTTTTGCTGGTCCTGTTGTATATGTAATCTCTGCTAATTCACTGAGCGGAATTTTAGTGCCACTTGGTGTATCTACATACAAGTTTTTTAGGCTTTCTATGTTTTTACGATTCTTTTCATCTAAACGAATTACTAAATCAAAACGTTTTTCACCTTCAAAAACACTTCCAACGGTTCCACCTGCAAATCCCATTGAAATCAATTGATTAACATCTGAAATATTTAAACCATAACGCGCAATTTTACTTCGATTGAAGGTGACACTCATTTGCGGTAGCCCTTCGACTTTTTCAATAATAATATCCGAAGCGCCTTCTACATCTTGAATTAGACGTTTTATGTCATCTGCTTTATTGGCTAAAACGGATAAGTTGTCACCAAAGATTTTAATAGCAATATCTGCTCTAACACCTGTAATTAATTCGTTAAATCGCATTTCAATAGGTTGGGTGAATTCTACTTCCATACCTGGAATTATGGCCAATGCTTCTTTAAATTTATCAGCCAATTCATCTTTGCTTTTTGCAGAAACCCATTCTTTTTTAGGTTTCAATTTTATAATCACATCACTTTCTTCCATAGACATTGGGTCTGTTGGGACTTCTGCGGCACCAATTCTACTCACTACTTGGTCAACTTCCGGGAAATTATCTAGTAAGACTTGCTCAATTTTAGTGGTGATTTCTATGGTTTTACCGAGTGAAGTTCCTGTTTTTAAAACAGGTTGAATTACAAAATCACCTTCATCTAAAGTCGGTACAAATTCGCCACCCATTCTGCTGAATAAGTAGAAACTAGAAACTAATAAAAGCATTGCTAAACCAATCACTAATTTTTTGTGATGTAATGCCCAGCTGATGGAAGGTTTATACCAAGAGTTTAAAACCTTCATCAATCTCACAGAAATGTTGTTGTCACTTTGTTTATTCGGTTTTAAAAATAGAGAAGCAACTACAGGAACATAGGTTAAACATAAAAGCATGGCGCCAATTAATGCAAAGCTAAAAGTTAAAGCCATTGGTCTAAACATTTTACCTTCCACACCACTTAAGGATAAGATTGGAATGAAAACGATTAAAATGATTAATTGTCCAAAAATGGCGGAATTCATCATTTTTGAAGCACTTTTTAGTGTAATTGCATCAATTTCTTCTTGTTTTGCCTCTTTTGTGAGTGCTTTTAGATTGTCACTTTGTGTAATAATTCTGAACGCAATAAACTCGACAATAATTACGGCACCATCTATTATAATTCCAAAATCGATGGCACCAAGACTCATTAAATTAGCATCTACACCAAAAAGATTCATTAATGAAATCGCGAATAATAAACTCAACGGAATCACAGAAGCGACTACTAATCCAGAACGTAAATTACCTAATAGTAAAACCACAACAAATATGACGATGAGCGACCCTAAAATTAAGTTTTCGGAAACCGTAAACGTTGTTTTACCTATGAGCTCGCTTCGTTCTAAAAAACCATTAATAAAAACACCTTCGGGTAAACTGCTTTGCACAGAAGCAACACGTTCTTTTACTGCATCAATAATGGCTTTAGAACTACCATCTTTTAACATCATAATCTGACCAAGAACTTTTTCACCTTGTCCATTTCCTGTAATGGCACCAAAACGTGTTGCGCTACCAAAACCGACATTTGCAATGTCTTTGATATAAATGGGTACGCCTTCATTCTTCACCACAATATTACCAACATCGTCCAGAGATTTTACTAAACCTTCACCTCTAATAAAGAAGGCTTGGTCTGTTTTTTCAATGTATCCACCACCTGCAACACTGTTGTTTTTTTCTAAGGCGTCATAGATTTCGGAAAGCGAAATATGCATGGCATTTAGTTTGTTGGGATTGATGGCAACTTCATATTGCTTTAAAAATCCTCCCCAAGTATTCACTTCAACTACGCCAGGAATTCCAGAAAGTTGTCGTTTTACAATCCAATCTTGTATGGTTCTTAAATCGGTTGGTGAAAATTTATCTTCATAACCGGGTTTTACATCTAATATGTATTGGTAAATTTCGCCCAATCCAGTAGTGATTGGTCCCATTTCTGGACTTCCAAAACCTTCTGGGATTTTTTCTGAAGCGGACTTTATTTTTTCGGCAATCAATTGTCTTGGAAGGTATGTGCCCATATTGTCTTCAAAAACAATGGTTACAACAGACAAACCAAATTTTGAAACGGAACGAATTTCTTCAACTCCAGGTAAATTTGCCATTTCCAATTCCACGGGATATGTAATAAACTGCTCAACATCTTGAGTAGATAAATTACGAGACGTAGTAATGACTTGGACTTGATTATTGGTAATGTCTGGAACAGCTCCAATAGGGATTTGTGTTAAGGAAAAAATTCCAAAACCAATAATAAATGCTGTAAACAGGAATATAATCAGCTTATTCTTTAAGCTGAACTTAATAATGTGCTCTAACATAATTCAAAAAAATTAAGAAATAAAGAATGCCTATTTATAAAGAAATAGGTTTAAATCTAAATTGAATTATGCGTGTTTGGGTGGTTGGAAAATAGAAGATTTCTCGAAGTTAGTAAAGGTGTCTTCGTAATGAAAATTAAAAGGAATTTCTATAAACTCTTGATATTGGAAATCAAAATTATTAGTAATGCTTATGAAAGAAGTATTTGTATGTGTTAACATGTGTTGCGCATCTTTAAACGGTAAGTCTTTGTGTTCTTCATGATCATCTTCATGGTTCACTTTAGAGTCGCCATAATGTTCTGATAAAAACTCAAAAAACGTATCACCATACTTTTCTTTATGAAATTCGGCATGTTTCAATAACACACTAAACTTAGAGAAGTCTTCTAAGTTAATGTTGAAACTCTGAATAAGAATCAAAAATGAATACGTAAAAGCAATTAGTTTACTCATAACTATGCGAAGATACGAAATTTCGCCTTTGATGATATGTGATAAAAGTTACACGTCTTAAAAATAAGCCTTTAACTGAACAGTTCCGGTATGTATCATTTTAGAAGTTTCAGATTTTCTGCCGAAGTAATTCAGATTTAAATCTAAATATTTTGTCAATTTCTTTTGTGCTAATAAACTCCATGTAAAGTTTTTTCCTGGTTGTAAACCTTCTAGCATTTGGTAACCAACAGGTGTGTTAGAATCGCCTTCAAATTCATTTTTGAAATAGTTAAATTCACCTGTTAATGCTATTTTTTGTGCTTTATTAAACGTGAAAGACAAACCATAATTATTTTGCGCTAAGGATTCTAAACTTCCAATAGTGTTTTCTTTTGAGGTGTATTGATAGAATATATCAAACTGTGCGTTTTCACTAAATAAATAACTTAGTTTGGGTTTAAACTGGTAGTTGTCAATAGTGTAATTTCTGTTGGTGTAATTCTCACTTTTACTATCGTCTTTACCCAAACTTCCCAATGTGTTTAATAACCAATTGGTATTAAATTTATGATTAAAATTAACTTGATGGCTCCTAGTTTTGTTTTGCTGAAAACCTATAGAAAGTAAATTTCTGCTTTTGTTATTTAAATACGTGTAAGACGTGGTGTAGCGTTGCTTACCTCTGTTGAGAAATAATACATTCCTCACACTATAATTTAGAGATACAAAGTCATCAGTGTCTAAATCATCTTTTAAAGCTTCAAAGGGATTTAAATTAAAAGAATTGCTATCCTTAAACTTTTTACTATCCACAATAAAAGAAGCTTGGTCATAGAAATGCGACCAAAATTGTTTCGATTTATTTTTAGAAACACTCCAGCTTTGAGGATTTATAGTAACCGTTTGTCCAAACCGATTTTGATGCGTTTGCACATAAACCTGATTGGGTAATAAAACTCTTATGTAACTACCTTGATCTGCAAATTGAGCAATTTCAAACTCGTCTAATTCTTGAATGCTGTTGTTATTATAATCAATCCAAGTGTAGGCACCTTGGCCAGCTTCAACCTCTACATAGGTGAAATCTTGTTGGGCTAAGGTTCCGGAATTAGTTTCGAAACTAGAATTTAAAATAATAAGGTTCTTAAATAATTTCTGATTAAAATTCAATCTACTATTTAAGCTTTGCTCATCGTCTATACTATTATCTTCCGATTTTAAATCTCTATAATTAGCATACAATTGAAGTGTTGTATTTTTATTCTGAATTAATCTCGATTTTAAATAATAGGTGTTAGAATTATTAACACGTTCTAAACTATTATTTCGTAAACTATCATTAAAACGCTTTATGTAACCTACTTCTGCATAAACTTTGGTACTGTCTCCAATGCCAACAAACGTTTCGTAGGCATTAAATTTTTGACTTAATTCTGTTAAGGAATCGCTCGCAATTGCGCGTTGCTCGTTATCTTCAGTTGTAAATTTTACACCAGCCCATTTGTTGTTTTTACCATAGACTACGCGATTAAAAGACCTTAAAAATGTAGATTGATTTATAGAACTTTCATTGTTTAAAAAACTAGAATTTGAATACATAGTAAAATTACCCAAGCGTAAATTAGCAGAAATACTGTGCCTATTTCCATTGAAGTTTTCAGAATAATTTAAATGTTCAAAATTGTAAGTTGCTACACCTTTTTTGGAATGTGCTAATCTCAATCCTGAAGTAAATAACAATTGGTTGCCATAATCGATAAGGTCTCCCGTATTTTCTGAAGTATCTAAATTCCAATCTCTGTTAAATTCTGCTCTGTATAATCGTTGAATAGAATTGAAGTTTTTCTGAATAAAATCAGTGTCAACGGAAGCTGTTAAATTCCAAAGACTATCAGATTGTATTAAATTTTGCTTCAAGGTAAATTTCCCTGCATAGCCATCATTATTACCATCGTCTAAGTTTGAAAATAAATTGGCGTCTTTTTTACTACCTGCAAATTCAAAAAATACATCTGTTTTTTTACTGGGTTTGTACTGTCCGTTAACCACAGCAATTTGTAAACGTTCTGGCGCAACTAATTGTGTAATGGGTTCGTAATTTCCTTGTGGTACACCTGCAATTGGTGCTACATATTCATATATATTGTTAATTGCATTGGTGTTGCTCAATTTGTAATTTCCTTGGTTAGTGCCAACAAGTGTAAAACGGACACTGTATAATTCGTCCTCAGCATTGGTAGAAAATACAAATATTTCTTCTGCTCCTAAAAACTCTTTTTTATATAGAATTCGGTTTTCAGAATACGTGGTTTCTGAAGCAGAAGGTGCAATCATTAAAGCTTCATTATCACCAGCAGCTGCTAATATTTGAGTTTGTTCTGTAGATAAATTTTGTTGTAAAGGTTGGTTTTTTGCATCACTTTCAGAATAAACGGATACATTTAACTTTAAGGTTTCGGTAGTGTAGTTTGCGCCTCCAAAAACGGTAAATCTCGAATAATTACGTTCGCTAAATTGGTAATCTACTGTAATTCGCATTTCGGAAGTAATCGGAAATGTAGAGTTAAAAATAATTTCGCCAGCATTATAATCTATAATGTAATCGTTGTTTTCGCCTCGTTCTAAAGGTACACCATTAACGTAAACCGTTTCACTGCCAGATACTATGAGCACATACAGTTCATTGTTAGAACCACTAAGTTTGTAAGGACCTTGGTTGCCTTCTTGTGCTGTAAATTGTGTTGTTGTAAATTGTCCTCTAACCAAAGCACCTGAAGCAAATACTGAGGTTTTGTCACTTATGTTAGCATTAACCAGCAAGCCTTGTACACGTTTAGAGAAATTAGCGAAATAGCTTTTTGTGTCTATTAAATCAATATCACCAGCTCTTATATTCCAATCATCACTAAATAATTCAATAAAAACTTGGTCAAATTCATCTAATCGTTGAGAATAGCCACTTTCTTGCAA
>TARA_R110002049_G_scaffold309004_1_pt1 | contig 17829 bp, 16 predicted proteins | sample TARA_R110002049 | Tara Oceans TARA_R110002049 (sample SAMEA4396941) | marine metagenome | biome: Polar Biome; feature: [SRF] surface water layer (ENVO:00010504); material: water (ENVO:00002006), including particulate matter (ENVO:01000060) such as... | depth 5 m | reverse complement strand
GTTAGAAGCTTAAGTTTTAAAATTGTGCTTCACAAGCGGAAGAAAAACATTAGAATAGATTTTACATGACTAGCTGAACAGGAGTTCAGAAAATAGCATGTATTCTATTAAACATTGCAAGGAGCACGACCATGAAAGTGATTTCAAACATCCCTAGTATTTTTCTTATCATCCTCTTAAGTATTTTCTCTTTTCACACCCACGCCGAAAGCGATAACTCACAACAAGATATTCAAATGCTAAATATCAACGCTGCAAATGCGGAAGATATTTCAAAAGCATTAAAAGGTGTGGGTATTAAGAAAGCCCAAGCCATCGTTGAATATCGCGAGAGTTATGGTAATTTTCATCATATAGATGAACTGACTGCGGTTAAAGGTATTGGGAAGGGTACGCTTGCTAAGAATGTGCATTTAATTAGTTTGGAGTAGAGGTATTTTATAATTGATGCGTTGGTTGATCATAGAAGATCAACCAACGCATCTTATTTTGATAATCTCTATCTAAGAAATACGTTTCAAATAACCATCTGGCGCCACAGTAATCAACAACTTTTGATGGATACTACTATCAATCTGGAACTCAGAATGGCTTTTGAGGTATTCCCATACTGCAGTTTTTGGGTTATCACCTGGCCCCCATGGACGATCGGGGAACTGTGTATCAGGTAAGTCTTCAATAATAGTGTCAAACACCACACAATAACTACCGACGCTAGTCAATGGTGCATATGCTTTCAATTCTGCTAGCACGTGATCGTGAGTATGGTTGCTATCAAGACAAACCAAAATCCGTGAATAATTCGACGCTACTGCTTTTACTTGCTCAATAATTTCGGGTGCGATACTAGAACCCTGAATCATCTGAATGCGGCTTGCCATCGGATGTGCTTCAATAGCAGTACGATTATGGGAACGGATATCTATGTCGACACCCAATACCTTACGAGAAGACTTGTTTGCTTGCATTGACTCGCCAGACTCGATGGCATCGTGCAGATCTAATAATGCCAGCATAGATGCACTAAAGATAAGTGACCCTCCATGAGCGATGCCTGTTTCGATAATCAAATCAGGCTTGATAGACCATATTAATTCCTGCATGGCTACCATATCCTGGGGGTACTGGATTATAGGGCGACCTTGCCATGAAAAGTTATAAGAATACTTAGGAGCTGTTGATGCCTCAGCGAATGCCGAAGCGGTTTCACAGAGGTGTTTATCTATTGATATAGCGGTAATTCTCTCTGCCACTTCCTTTTGAAAATCATTCATGATCAATCTCGATATAATGGAATAAGTTTTTTGACATTTGTTTAATTTCGTTTAAATAGTTGGAATTCATCACGTAGATGATTGAACCTTTAGATAAAGTCGCAAGAGCATCATTCGGAGAGTGCACTAACAATCCAGTCGCAGGCAAATAAAGGCCCTGCTTTGCAGGATTAATATCGATCACAAGGTTTACAGCTTGTCCAGCACGCTCCATAAGTAGCGCAAAAATGACACCTTTAGAAGCCCCACCCCAAATAGCAGCCTGGCTTGACGCAGAAAGTTTATTTGAAAAACTCTCCGGCATATCAACCCTATCATTTGGTTCCATTTCAGGTCGCCTAAGCGTTTCTAAGTCAGCAACAATGTACAAGTATTGTTCTCCAAACAGCCGACCGCCTTCTATTAGAGAACCAAACATTCTTTGAAAATCAGCCAATCGAAAATAATTCACATGCTCATAAAATATATCAAACCAAGCACTGTGCTTGAGTATCCAATCAAAGCATGGAACTTCAATATAAACTTTACCCTTTCCACCATTGGCTGCCTTTAATTCTACAAGAAAATTATACGGATCTTGAATATGCTCTAATACATGGCGCAGAATGAGCCCCCCTGCCTGAATGCCTACACCTATTTCAAAGTTATGCCGCCTGACTCTAGGGTTGTTTCCCTCATAAGTTGGATCGAATCCAGTAACATCAAAGCCTTTTTCTAATAACATTTCCAGAAAAAACCCCTTACCACATCCAACTTCTACTATTGATTCACTACCAAGACAACGTTCAACTATAGTAGTAACTGAATCAAGATGTTCGCGAAAGAATTGACTTACGCCTTGTTCGTTTTGATAGCAACCGTCATAATTCATCAATTCAGGACGGAATTTTGCATTGTAAATAAGGCCGCTTTGATGGTCTTCAACCAGTAACATATCGCCTTTTGGGCAAGCTTTCGCTTCTGCTTCAGTTGGATACATTCGATTCTGGAAAATTGGCAACTGATCCAAACGATAAAGTTCTCGGGCTTTTAATTTATTACTCATGGATTACCTACTGACGGATCCCAACAACACAAGGAGGATCTAATGGGTTATTAAGCCTTACACCAAATCTAAGCAAATCTCGGCGCTTATATTCATCGGCTATTTGCTCTGCTAGCTGGCGTATTGTGACAGGCAAACCGGAACAAATATTGATTGGACCTTGCTCACGACCAAGAGCAACATCAACAATCATTTTAGCTGCCTCGCTGACATCCATGAAGTCACGAATCTGATCACCACTCGACAGCTCGACTGGTTCACCAGCAATTAGCTGGCTACGTAAATAGGGAACCAATCTACGCTTATCTTCTCCCTCACCGTAGAGATAAAATAGTCGACACCAAGCGAATTCGATCGCTTGAATTGGCAATAAATGGTTAAGTGCAATAAATGCAGCTGCCTTGGCAGAACCATATGGCGAGGCCGGTTCTAATGATGTTTGAACAGATAACCAACCGCCAGATAGATCATATTCAAAACAGGTACCAATACCAATAAAACGCCTAACTCCAGCTTGAGCGGCCCCCTTTGATAGCATCAACGTTCCCACCAAACAATCAAGATTGAAGGGAGATTGAAGGTATTTTCCAGGCTCTGCATACCATGCTACATGGATGACGACATCAATACCCTGACAGGCCTCAGCCCACCAATCGGAATTTTCAGAAAACAAATCGGAAGTATAGATAACCTTTTCGAAGGTGCCGTAGTTTTTGATCTGATTAAAATTTTCGGCTCGCGTTACAAGTCGAACTCGAACACCTTTCTCAAACAAAACCCTCAATACTTGACGGCCGACAAAACCCGTGGCTCCCGTAAGCAAAACAACCCCAGTCATAGAAATCCCAAATTCGGTATCACCGTAATAGTTCTAGTTCCTTTTTCTGAATATTTTGCATTCTGTTGCACCACTTCAACGGCAAAATCCCAAGGTAAAATAAGCAAATAATCCAGACGCCGTTGGTTAACTATTTCAGGTTCTGATAACAGAATATGGCTGCAGAACAATATAAATTCCAACTTACTATCCTTAAGAATTTTTTATCGTAGAGGAAGTCCGTTTACGTTGTGCCAGCAAAAAAACACCTTCAAACTCATCTATGCCAGCCTCGTTGCAACAAATTGGTTCATCAAATCCTCTCTCTTTCAAATCACTCATAACTTTGTCTATGTCATAAATATGAAGCTGCATAGCAGGCTCAAAAATGGGACGACGCTTAAGAATATTTCTCAGCCAGTTCAATGGTGGAATTAAATAACGAAGACGAACGGCGGCTCTAACTGAGCCAGAGACATTTGAATAAGAAAACAAATTCACAGCAAGATAACCACCTGGCGATACTCTGTCAGCAAGTTGTTGCAGAATTTTTCTTCCACGCGACCACGGTATGTGTTGTAGCACGATATAGGAATGAACTAGGTCAAACTCTCCTTTGAGCCTTGTAAAACCATCATCAGATAATACGAACTCAACATTGCTAATTCCTGCTGACCTGGCATTAGATAAAGCCTCGGAAAGCATGGATTTCGAAATATCAACGCCCACAGTCTGATCTGTACGATCGGCGAAAGGCAAGGCAAGGCGACCAACACCACAACCAAAATCGAGAGCACGCTTCGGTTTGCATTCTTGATTAAAGTTATCATGAATTAACTGAAAAACTCTTTCAACATGCGCAATTCCTGTTTCAAAAAACTCCTTCTTAATGGATTCATTAAGTTTATTCTTGCGAAATTTTTCACTACTCAAGACACCAAAGTAAGGATCTGTTGCACCCCATTTTTCCCAATCGTTATCCGTGCTCATATTTACCTCATACAGGTTTTGCTATAGGTTGCCAAATCTGAATTCAAACAAGGTTCAGTCAGCTTTAGCAACCCGCTCAAGCTACTTTATTCATAATAGATGCTCTTCTAAAATAGGCAAAAACAATGTTTATGTTAAAGCTCGAGAAATAGCACTTCAGCGGATTTTGTTATGACCAATGAGAACTAGGTATATCTGATTATTCTAAATAACTATCTGAGTCATTTATAACTAAGCCCAATTTCACTGCGCATTTCATTTTTAAACCTTAAGTATTAATAGTGTGTTTTACGATAATCAAATCGTGAGAATTAAAACAAAATTTACCAATTTAATATTCTCAACTCGTTTCAATAAACTCATTACCCTTCTGATACAATCTTATATTACAGTTAGCATATAACAATTAACGAAAGTAGGCTCATTGGAAATGCATAATATACTCAATAAAAAGACAGACTACGCTTTCCCTGTCATCACAACCATAATTCCAACCTTTCGTCGACCAGTAGGTCTTAAAAGAGCAATTGAAAGTGCGCTTGAACAAGATGTAAACGGACTTATGGTGTCTATATTTGATAACCATTCAGAGGACAACACCGCTGATGTCGTTCAATCTTTTAAAGGTTCGCAAGGACAAGTTAACTACCACGAACATGAAAATAACATTGGGGCCACTGACAATTTTGAGTTTGGCCTTCGAACCGTTAATTCACCATTCTTTTCAATTCTCTCAGATGATGATTACCTGCTTCCTGGGTTTTATAAAAAAGCTCTTGCAGCATTGGAGATAAACCCTGAAATCATGTTTTGGGCTGGCATTACAATTAATGTCGACGGGCAAAATAAAATCTGGGATGCCCGAGTAGATAATTGGCCTCGAGAAGGTATTTTTTCACCACCTGACGGAATTATGAAAATCCTTAAGGGGATGTCCCCTACCTGGACAGGTATTGTTTTTCGACGTGAAGTACTTTCATCTATAGGGTTGCCAGATAAGGAAACACTTGGTCCATCGGATCTCGACTTTGTGCTTAAAATTGCTGCAAAGCACCCTTATATGGTTGAGAAATATCCTTCTGCAGTATTTACCCTGAATAACGCATCATTTAGCAGTACTCAGCCACTCTCTTCTTTCTGGCCTGGTTGGCAAAAAATGTTTATTAATATCGAAGCAGCCATCGGTGAATACCAAGAGCCTGACAAGGAGAAAATAATGCTTACTTTACATGGAGATGCTAAACGGATGTTGTTTCGACGAGGAGCAAATTCTATTGCGCAGGGCCGCTATGAGTTTACAAAAGATACCTCCAAGGCCCTGCAAAAAGATTATAAAAAATTCTTCCATGCCACGCTTCTAAGCTTACTGGCAAGTATCTGCAGTAGATTCCCTATTGCTCAACAGTTTTATAGGACCAGCTATCAATTGGTTGAAAAACGAATCATTGGTAAAAGAAAGGAAATTCAAACTAAATATAAGCACCTAATACGGCCGCTTTAGGCGCTAGCCGGTTTCAAAAATTGTACCAATTGCTTTCGCACAACGCTGGAAGAAAGAAAGGATGAGGCCCCCACTAAGCCGAACACTAGAGTCAAGAGAAGAAAACCTGTGAAATTTCTTGAGATTTCAGGCAACCAGAGCGATGCGGAAAAGGCCACTGTAAATGCGGCAACAAAGCTAGGCAATGAATCACTAAAAAACCATTGAAACCATTCACCTGGCAAAAGCCTTCTAAGTATCAGTGGAACTGCTAAACAGATATAGCAGAGATTTAATAGCAAACACACGCTAGCTGCCCCTTCCATCCCATAAAGATTGATAGCAATATAACCGAACGGTATTATAAACAGGATACTCACTAAGTTGAACAAGACACTTAGTTTCGTCCACCCACTGGCTAACTGAAGCGCATAGGGAATAGTTACTAGTCCATTTAACACGGTTCCTGCAACCAAAATAGCCAAAGCGTTTTTAAGCTGCAATGCAAGATCTAAATCTCCCGTCCAAACGAAGATTATCTGTTCAGAAAATACAACCAACATGGCGCCAACTCCAGAAAGTACAGCCGCTGCCCACTGACTGCTTTGATGATACAAGTCAGATAGAGTCCGGTTATCGAAGTTCGCTAACAATCTACTAAAACGAGGATAGAGCGCGTTAAATAATGGCTGAATCAACCTACCTATTCCAGCTGCTACAGTCAAAGCAACCGTATAGTATCCTAGTTCAGATAGTGGATGCAGGCCTGCCAGAAAGAAGCGGTCTATCTGGGTTAACGATAGGGCCATCATAGAAATTAAAAAGAGACCGCCTGAAAACCTTGCAACACTAAAAAGCTCTCCACGTGAAAACCTTTTTTTCTGGCTTCGACAGGGCAACTTTCTCCAAACCACAATAGCTAACAGGCACGATTGCATTAGTGCAACAAAGGCCCCCCAGTACAAAAACGCAACAATGGATGATTCGACGAAATAAAGTACAGGCAATACCCCTGCATATCTCAGCGTTGCAAAGCCGGCAGTTAGCGCATTCATCAACGGCTGTTTTTCAAGCCCTGACAAGCAATTGAGATAAAAGTTGCTTGGCCACAGGCAGCCAACTGCTATGCCAATAATTTTTAAGGAATATATAATATCTTCGTTAGATAGCAAAGTACCATTCAACCAGCTTGTCGCTATCCATTCGCTTAACACTATTATCAGTATCCCTACGAATATGGACATAGGCCATACAATCCACTCTAAGGTGCGGATCAGTGCCGAAATACCACCAACAAGCTCCGGTTTGCCTGAACGCATTGCTAGCTCACGATTTACTGCGCCACCGACACCAAAGTCGAATAACTGCGAAATAGCTTGAAGGCCAAGCATGATACCTACCAAGCCATAGCTTTCAGCACCAAGTAACTGCAGATATAACGGAACAAACGCGACCATCATAATCGCCGTCCAGATTTGGCCAGCGTAGTTTGCAATGATATTTGTTCTTAAAGATGGCATAAATTTTTATTAGCATCTTCGAACGAGCAAAAGAAGCGTTGTATTATATAGATCATAATATTCGCATCTCTGGCATAGATATAACAAACTTGCCACCCCATTCCTTTATGTAATCAAGTTGTGTTGATATTTCATCTTTAAGGTTCCAAGGCAGAATGAGAACAAAATCCGGTTTTTGTTCCCTGATACTACTTTCAGACACTATAGGAATGTGTGATCCAGGCATAAACAAACCTTGTTTATGCACTGACGCATCGACAACATAAGGCAGTAAATCTGCACCTACCCCAGCATAATTTAACAAGGTATTGCCTTTTGCGGCAGCGCCATAGGCTGCTACACGTTTTCCATTTTTCTTCTGTTCAACAAGAAACTGTAAAAGATCAAGCTTGATCGAAAAAGCACGTTGCTGAAATCCTTCGAAACCAGAAAGAGATTGTAAGCCTGCAAGACTTTCTTCCTGCAACACCTTGGAAACCATATTGTTTGCTTCCCGAGAATCACTTTTGTGGCAAGCATGAACACGCAAACTTCCACCATGTGTTTGCAGGATATCGACATCTACTACTTTTAAGCCGACAGAGCTTAATATTTGTCTGACCGTACCCAGGGATAAATATGAGTAATGCTCATGATAGACAGTATCAAACTGACAACTTTTAATCAGTTGTAACAAATGTGGAAACTCAAGCGTAATTGTACCTGTAGGCTTTAGAGCTATCTTTAACCCTTTCACGAAGTCATTGATATCTGGTACATGCGCCAAGACATTATTACCAATTATCAGATCGGCCTGCTTTCCTTGATTTGCCAGTGACTTAGCCAAGGTCTCCCCAAAAAAATCGCGTAAGACCGGAATACCCAAAGATTCAGCAGCATCAGCAGTGCTGTCTGTTGGTTCGATGCCTAGACAGGGAATTTTTGCGCTCACCATATTTTTTAACAGGTAGCCATCATTGGATGCAACCTCAATCACAAAGGACGACTCATTAAGTGAAAGGCTATGAGTGATTCGAGAGCAATAGTCGGCTGCATGCTGCAACCAGCTTTTTGAGATAGAGGAAAAGTACGCGTAGTCGCCAGAAAATAGCTCATTGGCCTTGGCATAGTCCTCTGTTTGTACCAACCAGCATTTTTCACAAACAAACAAACGAAGAGGGAAATACAGTTCCGGCGCATTGAGTTTTTCGCGAGAAACATAAGCATTGGAGGGCGGCGCGAAGCCAAGATCGAGCCATTGATAAGTCAACTCATTTAAACAGTGCCTACAATTCAACAGAGAACTCCCTCAAAACTTTCTAATAAAAATTTATGTTTCTTATCCCGCTCGGAAAGCGAGAAAGGTGCTTGCGGCCAATCTATAGATAATAACGGATCATTCCAAGCCACCGCTGCCTCCAATGATTGGGTGTAAGGGGCTGTATGCAAGTAAAGTAAATGTGAATCTGGCTCTAGAGTTTGAAAACCATGAGCAACACCCTCAGGTATTACCATCATTTCAGAATTATCTGCTGTGAGTTCTCTTGCGAACCATTGCAAGAAAGTATCTGATCCTTTACGCAAATCAACCGCAACATCCCAAACTCTTCCTTGAAGGCAACGGATCAATTTCATTTCGGCTTGAGGTGGTCTTTGATAGTGCATCCCCCTGATCACCCCCTGCTCTGCATTAACCGAGTGATTAATCTGTTTTATGGATCTACCACAAAGAACTGGCGACAAAGCCTCGTCACAAAAAAATCGTTCGAAGCTCCCACGCACATCACGCAGAGCAGAAGATTTTACGATAAAAACACCCTGCAGTGTTGTTTTTTCAATTATCATGAACCACACCAAATGGCACCAGACTTTCGTGCATCCTGAACATAGTTCTGTAATTGCTGAAGGGAAATAGGATTGCGATTTTCCTGCCAGGACCTATACCATTTTGCAGTTTGAGAAATACCCTCTTCAAGCCCCCACACAGGCCTCCAGGACAGGTAATGCAAGGCTTTAGTACAATCTAGCTGAAGCATACCTGCCTCATGCGGCCCTGTATTTTCCTCGATATTCCACTTGAGCTCTGGCCATGAATCATGTAAATACCCCAGCACATCAAGCACACTACAATTGCCCTCATTTCCGGGGCCAAAATTCCATGACTCTGCCAATGAAGCATCATTTTCAAGTAATCTTTGCCCGAGCAGAAGATAAGCCGACAGTGACTCAAGCACATGCTGCCAAGGTCGAGTCGAGTATGGGGAGCGGATTCGGGCAGAAGTTCCTTCAAGATTATTTTTGACGATGTCAGGAATTAGTCGATCATCAGACCAGTCTCCCCCACCAATAACATTTCCAGCCCTAGCAGTTGCTATCAGCGGTGCACCCTCATTATGAAAAAAGGAACGCTGGTAACTTGAAACGAGTAACTCTACCGCTGCCTTGGAAGCACTATAGGGGTCATGCCCTCCCAACGCATCATTTTCACGGTAACCCCAAATCCACTCTTTATTGTCATAACACTTATCCGTGGTGATTATTACTACAGCTTTGACAGAAGGACAAATACGACAGGCTTCCAAAACATTAGCCGTACCCATCACATTAGTTGCCCAGGTATTCAGAGGATCAGTGTAACTTCTTCGTACCAACGATTGGGCTGCCAAATGAAAAACAATCTCAGGTGAATACTCAACAATGGCATCTTTTAGCTTACCTGACTCAAGTATATCAATGCGGGTATCTTCTACAGTACTCAGTACCAGCTGCTCCCAATGAGTATCTGCATCCTCTCCAGGCAGAGAAATACCTTTAACTTTTGCCCCCATTTGCTCTAACCAAAGAGCAAGCCACGAGCCCTTAAAGCCAGTGTGCCCTGTCAGCAATACGCGTTTATCCTTATACTTGCCAGCAAACAGAGAATTCAATTCCACAGCCGCCACTTGGCCTCTCCCTTATCCCAGAGCTCATTCAACATTTTCTTGTCACGTGTCGTATCCATACACTTCCAAAAGCCTTTGTGACGATAAGCCATAACTTGGCCATCCTGAGCCATGTTTTCCAATGGCTCGCGCTCAAGAATGGTTTGATCTCCTTTCTCGATATAATCAAATATTTTTGGCTCACACACCATATAACCTGCATTGATCCAGGTATTGTCGCCAGGAGGTTTTTCTCGAAACTCCTTAACTCCACCGTCAGAATCAAAATCGATGGCACCAAAACGGCCTTCTGGTTGCACCGAAGTCATCGTTAATAACTTTTTGTGATTTTTGTGAAAATCAACCAAATTTTGAATATTAACATCGGCGACTCCGTCACCATACGTCAGCATGAAACTTTCATTTCCAATATAAGGCTTTGCCCTCAAAACTCTACCGGCAGTCTGTGTTTCCAGACCAGTATCAATCAGAGTAACTTTCCAATCTTCGCTTTTGTTATTCAATACTTCCATGCTGTTAGAGGATAAATCGACGCGTATATCACTGTTAAACATATAGTAGTCCACAAAAAACTGTTTAATATGAAAGCCTTTATACCCAAGTAAAATCACAAAATCATTAAAACCATAATGTGCATAGGTTTTCATTATATGCCAGAGTATGGGATGACCACCTATCTCAATCATGGGCTTTGGGCGTACATCTGTCTCTTCACCAATTCGCGTACCAAAACCACCTGCTAATATGACTACTTTCACCAATACCACCTATACAGTAATTATTATAATTAAAAAGGGTCAGATACCCTTGTGACTAATAATAGTTAAATACAATCTTTTTCCATATATTCAACGATTCTGGTTGATGCCTGCCCATCTCCAAATGGGTTTTCAGTTGCCTGCATCGACTGATAAAATTCAGAATCTAGAAAAAGCTTACTTGCAAGGTTTTCCAATTTTTTCCTATTTGTACCAACTAAAATAACTGAGCCTGCTTCGACGGCTTCTTGCCTTTCTGTAACGTCTCTAGTAACTAACATCGGTTTTTTAAACGTCATTGCTTCTTCCTGAATACCACCAGAATCAGTAATGATAAAAAAACATTTACTCATCAAATAAATAAAACTGACATAATCTAAAGGTTTAACGAGTTCAATATTAGCCCTGTCTCCTAAAATTTCATTTACAGGCTTAGCTACATTTGGATTAAGGTGCACTGCATAGATAAAGTGCACATCAGGAAACCTTAATGCCAGATTGAGGATTCCTTGACATATATCGCACATGCCATCACCAAAGTTTTCTCGACGATGTCCAGTAATTAGAACAAATCGCTTTGATACAATAGCTGCATATTTACTGATCTTAGAAGTTTGAAATAATTTGCAGGTTTCATCCAGTTGATTGATAACGTAAAACAAAGCATCAATTACAGTATTGCCAGTTACCATTATTGATTCATTAGCTACACCCTCATTCAAAAGATTCTGTCTTGCAGTCTTTGTCGGAGCAAAATGGTACTTTGTTAAAACTGAAGTCAGCTTGCGATTCGCTTCTTCTGGCCATGGCAAGTTTATAGACCCTGTCCTCAGACCAGCTTCAACATGAATAACAGGCGTCTTCCTGTAAAATGATGCTAGCGAAGCTATGAATGTGGTAGTGGTATCACCATGTACCATTACATAATCTGGATTTATTACAGATAATTGGTCGCTAACTTTAAGCAACATAGACGCACTTAAAGATTCCAATGTTTGGTTTTCTGTCATCAAGTTGAGGTCGATGTCCGGCTGTATTTCAAATACGTCCAGAACTTGATTCAGCATTTGTCTATGTTGGCCGGTAACACAAATTTTGACATTAAAAATCATTCTTTCGCGAAGTTTTATTATTATAGGTGCAAGCTTAATTGCTTCAGGACGAGTACCAAATATTACTAGAAGAGTTACTTTTGACATTTAGTGACTTCCGTTATTTCCACTTTAGGTTCGTTACCTAGATCCAATAAAACCTTTTCCAGCTTCGAGCATAGCTCACTCCAATATATCCTTGTAGGACATGCAACTATCTTCTTCTGGTCTAGCTGCATAATTATTGCACTTTCAAGTGCTGTTACGTTAGCTGGAGTAACAACTGCATCAGCTATAACCGACATGACTTCTGGATAATTTAACTTCAAGTTATCTACTTGTGTTGCGACAATAGGAACATTACAAGCAAGGTACTCACCAATCTTGCATGAGTTCCCATAATCAACTAATGAGCTTGGCAAGTAAGGAATAGCCAAAACATCTGAAGCATTAATCATCTCTACAATTTGATCTTGGGAAACTTGCCCTCGGTAATCAATAAAGTTTTCTTTCAATTCGATACTTTTTGACTGACGACCTGCAATCAAGAGCCTTAAATGAGGATACCTAGTTTGTAGACTTTGACAAGCCTTAACAAGATATTCAACCCCTCTCATTGGCTCCATCGAGCCAAAATAACCTACTATAATTTCATCATTATTTTTAATCCCGAGTCGATTACGACAATATCCTTTATCCATTGGCTTAAAGCGATTCGTGTCCACGCCATTTTCAAGAATGATCACATTCTGATTATACAGCTGTGCAAGTTCCGCCAGTCTGGAGCTTGCACAAAGAACGAGATTGGCTTTGCGTATTGATGAGAAGAACATTGCCTTCATCATTGGAAGTCGATTACTTCCAAACGACAAATAGTGGTCATAAACGTCGAAGACTGAGTAAGCCTTCATTTTTTTGGCAAGTAGTATAGCTAGATAGCCAAAATGGCTATCACCACTACCTATAATATGACTAGGTTGAAAATCCCTAATCGACTTAATGCACATATTAATTCCTTTCAGCGCTCTTAAGCTGAATATAGGAATACTAATAATCTCAACCCCCTGCGCCATCTTTTGCTCGATTGGCTTGCCTTTATAATCTATAGCAACCACAAGTACCTGATGACCTTTAGCAGCGAGTCGAACCGGAAACTCAAAATTACGGCCAAACTTGTCATCCACAAGGTCTTTGTTCGTATAAAATCGTTTGCAAATATACAGAACTTTCATAATAAGAACACTATTGGACGGACTGACTATTATTTGAACAAGCTTTACTCAGTATTTCGGAGTATGTCTTTGCTACAGATACCCAATCAAAGCGATTCTTTAATTCCGCACTTGCTGAAAACACTTGCTTGGATAGTAGCTCTACCTTTAATAGACTTTCGCAAATGGCATGATTCAAGGCTTCAACATTAGCCTCCTGAACTAGCTGAACTGCATTGATTCCATTAGTAATATCCCGGCAGGCAGGTAAATCTGAAATAATGACAGGGCATCCACATCCCAAAGCTTCAACAACAACAAGCCCTAAACCCTCCTGATCACCATTTTCAGCTTTTATAAACGGCGCAACAAATACGGCTGCACTTTGGTAGTATGATGGAAGTTCTCGCTGTTCTTTTGCTCCTAGAAAATTCACATACTCAGCAATTCCCAACGTGCTTGTCAAATTTTTCAAAGCGGATAATTCTGGACCAAAACCAATGATAGACAAATATGCATCCGGAAACTTATGCCTGACAGAAACCATGGCCTCTATCAAATACCTAAGGCCTTTTTTTTCTACTAGCCTGCCTACGAATAGTATTTCATTAATACATCTATTTTTCTGCAGATTTGGAACGAAAGTATTCTGCAGATCTACACCCATAGGGCAAACGTCTACTTTAGAGCTATCAACACCAAGACATATAAGCTCTTCCTTCATCACGCTGCTTACCGTCGTTAAAGAAACCGCATACCGAGCAACAAACTTCTTCAATTTCGCAAATAAAGGAGATCTCAATGCAAATAAATCAGCTCCATGAGAGGTCACAACAAAAGGTGTAGTGTTCAAGGATAACCGACAAAGAATAGCAATAGCCAATCCTTGAGGTATCAGCCAATGAGCATGAATAACATCGGGTTTAAATGTTCGTATCAACTTTCGAACAGCCAGTATTTGAGCTAAATAAAATCCGGGAACAAGTATCCACTTCCAACTATGCTGACGAAGGTTGGAAATAATACCGCCACCATTTACAAGTGTTTCTGCACCAGCTGGGGCATACCTGTACCTGCAAACTGTGACGCCTTCCATCTGCTCAATTTTCATAGCACCATCAGCACTAGGACATAAGACAGTAACCTCAAAATCAGTAACCAGACGTTTCGCTAATTCATGCACGAATCCAGGTTCATAATCACCTTGCCAGCGAGGATATGTTGAGGCCAAAACCAGTACTTTCTTCTTTTTCATTTTAAATTCCGAAACTTACTATCTAACGACCCTATATTCTATTGCCGACCAATACTAAGGACATAATCTAATCTAGATTTTTTATTTAGTGGAATAAGATAAACAGTGTTTTTATGAGTCAATAGTATTTCGTTTATCAGATTCACGAGGACCACTTCTGCTGGTATACATTAACATGGTAATTTGCTCTGAAATTAGTCCCATTAAGAAAATAACTACAGATATGGAAAGCACTAACGCGCTCATATTCGTAAACCTTCCCATTACCGAGAACGTATAGATGTAATAAAAAATACCAATAAGAAAAAAAATAAGACTAATTGGTGTAAAAAGCTTCAATGGTGAATACAGTGTCCCAATTTTAAAAATTATCAACAAAAATCTGAGCCCGTCTTTTACTAAGTTGATATGGCTTTTTCCTATTCGTTTGTCAGCTACTATAGGAACATAATTTACTGAATAACCTGCACGAAAAAATGCCATTGTAATTGTGGTCGGATAAGAAAAGCCATTCGGTAATATAGCCAAGAATTGCTTGAATAGACCTGCATGTACTGCACGGAAACCTGATGTAAGGTCTTCTACTTCATGCCCTACCATCCAGCTTGCTAGTCGATTATATAAACGATTAGCTGCCAAACGACCTAAACTTGCTTGTGACTTTGAGTCTCTAGCAGCCACAACCATATCAAACCCCTCGTTAAGCTTTTGCAATAAACGATTGATATCTTCTGGTCTATGTTGCCCATCAGCATCCATGAAAACAAAAATATCTCCAGTTGCTGCTCTAGCACCTGTTTTTATTGATGCTCCATTTCCTTTTGAATACGGGTGAGAAACGACTTTCGCTCCTGCGCTTTCAGCTTTAATTTTTGTATTATCCGTAGAGCCGTCATCAACAACAATAACTTCTACTTCCGGGTGTAATGTCAAAATTTGTTGAACAACCTGACCAACAACTGAGTCTTCATTTTTTGCTGGCAAAATCACTGATATTTTCATACTTAATATTTTTCCATGGTGCTTTGAGTCTAATGTTATTGTTGTTTGTCTTGTTGGTTCTGCAATGACATAATTATGTATTCAATTTCATCGGCTCGTGAAGGAATAAAAAGCCCACGGTTTTTGTCTAAATCTAAAGCAACATTTGCTGATGTTATCGCTTGAGGATAAAGCTCAGCAGAAGTGAATAAAACCGTTTTCTTCAACCATAAATCTACCGTTGGCGTAAACTCGATTGCTTTATCAAGAGCCTCCATTGCTAGTTCGAACATTCGATTACTTACATAATAATCAGTTTTGATATAATAGTATTGTGCTACCATTGTTGGCCTTAAGCCAAAACCATTCATTGATTCCACACTTTCAAATATTTGCTCAATCATCGGCACATCATTAACTAGTAACGCGCAATTTTCACCTTGCATTGTAGCGAGTCGCTTTAAATGAAAAAGTGCTCCAGGCTCAAAGTAATTTGCGCTAAATATATTATCAATAAGTATATTTTTATCTGTCTCAAGTCCATATTCACAAACAAGTCGTAATTTGTAGAGTGCAAGGCTCAACTTATCTGGCCTTAACAATATAGCCTCTTCAATTTCCGACAAAGCAAAGTCAGGTAACTTAAGACTCTCAAGGTGGGCGGCATATGTTGACTTAGCCCTAACCGATGATGGCTCATCACCTGTAAACTTTATGAATAAGGCTGAGGGATCACCCCAGGTTTTAGCTAAAATCAAAATAGAAAAACATAAGTAAAATAGAAAAGCCCCTATAAGTGAAACCGGCACAAAAAAAGACGATAATTTTTCTTGTAATCTATTTACTAAAGCAACCAAGACAATAAATATGCCAACCGAAGGAAGATAATTTCTATGTTCAAAATATAGTTCTAATGGAAAGATGCTCGTTTCCAACAAATGAAAGCACAAAAACCATGCCAGCCCGAAGACCAAAAGACGCTGTTTTTTATATATCGCATAAGAACCGAAAACACATAGAACGAAACTAAAAAACAAACCCTTTAAAAAGTTGCTATTTGAAAATGAAATTGATGTCGAGGTGAAACGCTCATCGAATAAATTCATGCTTCCAACGCTTGGAAATATCAACTTACTTAAGTAATCACCTAAAACGGCTACTTGTAAGATTACTCTTTCAGTAAAATCAAAGTCTCTTATTGCATAACCAATACCCCAAATATCATAAGTCGTATACAACCAGAGCGGGCTAGAGAGAACAATTGTATAGGTAGACCATCTCCCGATCCGCTTTAGCTTTACAGGCATTCCGCCTTCTAAAATAAAAAATTCGCATAAAAAGATAAAGGGTACGAGGAGAAATGCATTTTCTTTTGAAAAAATAGCCAACAAAAAAAAGATTATGCCAAACAACAAACTTAGCGAAGACTTAGCTAAAAAGTGCTGTCGATAATAGTAACGAAATTGTAAATAGCATAAAAAAGCAGCCAAAGAAAATAGCGCTGACAAAATGGCCATTCTTTGTATAACATATAGAACTGTTGACGCGTGGATTGGATGCAATAACCAAATAGCCATAACAGCTAAAGCAAAGAGCTCTGCCCTTCGTTGAAGAAAGTTAAACTCTTGCTTTAATAAACGACAGATCACTAAAAAAACAATCAAACCAGTACAAATATGGAAAGCAATATTCGTAATTTTAAAACCTGCAACATTTGCAGCAGGCCATGAGTTGTCGTCAAGTAAAAAAGAGGCCATTGCGACAGGTCGCCCTAGTGGGCCAGAGCCATTGCTAAAAATTAAACGCTTAGCTGACTCCCAATCGACTACTCCACCATAGTATCCAAGTGGCTCAAGGTTTTGAAAATCATCGAGTAATAACGGACCAGATATCCCGCACCAATATATTACAAAGGTAATTAATATTATTGAATACAAGCTTAGAATTCTTTTAAGATTCATCTCGTGCGCCGAAGTAACCCATAAAAAAACGGAGAGCAACTGCTCTCCGCTATTAAACTAAATTTAAAAATAACTAAATAATGAAACTAATCTTATCGACAGTTTGCAGGGAGATATTTTTTAGGAGCAGTACCTGTATTACAGGTCCAGCTTACGCCATTTGTAGAGCCAGTACCTGAAAATACAATAGTAAAGCCATCAGCATCAGCATTTAGATTATCTAGCGTATAAGTTGCAAAACCAACTGTTGCACTTGTTCGAGTGTATCCAATAAGGCTTATATAAGTACTTTGAGCAGGATTGGTATTTACACCAGCAATAGCTGCAGAGGTTGGCATATCATTTACACTAGAATAATATTCAGAAATACTTGTTTTAGCAGAAGATGCAATACCTAACACTTCAGTCACTTTCGCACGCACTGTATAATCTTGATAAGCAGGAATCGCAACTGCTGCCAAAATACCGATAATCGCTACAACGATCATTAATTCAATTAGGGTAAAACCTTGCTGATTTGTTTTC
>TARA_R110002049_G_scaffold49734_2_pt1 | contig 17838 bp, 8 predicted proteins | sample TARA_R110002049 | Tara Oceans TARA_R110002049 (sample SAMEA4396941) | marine metagenome | biome: Polar Biome; feature: [SRF] surface water layer (ENVO:00010504); material: water (ENVO:00002006), including particulate matter (ENVO:01000060) such as... | depth 5 m | reverse complement strand
GACTCCTGAACTTATATTACTCGACTTGGCGCAAGTTCCTTACTGCCGTTTCCTCGTCTGCCGAGGCAGAGGATCAGATACTTAGGCCTCAGAGAGTATTAATTCAGCGCGGAAATAGCATTGAAGTGGTCAATCTTCATGACGAAGACGAGGACGCACTAAGCGTCCCCGTATACATTTGCGACACTGGTCGACTTGGCGATGTCGATCTATTGATGGCGAGCGGACAACCTTTCTTCAATTTGCCCGACAGTGATAGCGAAGTTACGGGAAAGTACTTTGAAGCTTTCTACGGGGAGAGGATTCGTCGAATATCAAAGGTCGAGTACTCGCTTCAAGCAGATGGCAAAGATATTACGGAGGTGAAAGGCGAGCTAGTTAATTCCTTGGTTCCAGAGTTGCGAAGCATGGTTGCTGTAGCCATGGAGGCATTGAGGGGCACTGAAGCACAGAGATTGCCGTCAAACCGGGCGGAGGTGCTACGAAAACTGGATCAGATTTTACTGGCACAAGCAGAGACAATTCGGTTCGTCATCGATGGCAATAGCGTGAGAACCGACGACCTAAACAGACAATCGTTTAGTCTGACAACTGAAGAGGGTAAGGTTTTGATCGTCCTCAAGAGCGCCGGGGTGCTAAATTGGGACCGCATAGACCGTTGCTTGTTGCAGATTTGCGAGGCACTTGGACACGTTAGCCTGGCTGCACATCTTCGAATTCTCGCGTTTGATCGCAAAGGAAAAGAATTTGGAACTGGTGGCGAAAACGTTCAGGCGCGGGTTTCGGCGATGGCTGACACTTTGCGGTTGTCGCAGGTCGAAGTGCTTGCCGCTATTGCCACCCTCAATGAAGGCCTAGAAGCGCGAGTGCCTTTGCTACGCGCGGCTCTCCACTATGCTGCGGGTCCGAATGCTATTCGACGCTTTGACCAGCAGTTTGCGATGAAAGACAACGATACAGTAGCTCTACGCGCGCTTTGGGCGGATATATTAAAGGATACCACGATCAACCTAGAAGTTCTGGATGCAGCTATGAGGGACGCCCACACATCGCGCGACTTCAGAGAAATGCTCGAACTTGATTTTGCGCTCTTCAATCAGAGCCTGTCAGCAGTGGGTGAGAACATGGAGCTCTACTCTGAGCAGCACCATAGGGCATTGGAAGCCTTTGTGCGCCAGAATGACCTTCGGATCACGCAGTGCATTCTATACTCTGAGCGCAAATCTTTGGGCATGTTCCGGCCATTTGAAGGTTATAGTGACCGAAGGGCGGCTATTTATGAGATTGAACCCAACATGTCGTGGTACCCAGCCTATGAAGTGCCACCAGAAAAGCTTCTCAAAGACCACCTTGATGCTTGGCTCCAACGTCAGGGAGCGCTTTCAATCGATAGTGACGATCTCCCCTCATTCAATCTCACCCAAGTGCGAGAGCATAACCGCCGAGTATTTCAGGCTTTCTTCGTAAAAGCCGTTCCGATTGTCAGGGCTTGGTGCGCCAAGAACGGCGTTTCGAACCAAGCAGAACATTTCATGAAGCCAAATTCCTCCGAAACACTCCGGAAGTCCTTGGACCGCGTCGGTGTGCTCGACTTCAAAAAACTCGATGATGAAATGTTGCTGCGTTGGTGCAAAGCAATTGGGGCTTGGCCCGGTGACATGGATGCGACTTTGGAACTAGAAACCCTTGGTCTGTCGGCAGATGACTTAGAGTTCGAAGCCATTGAGGCTCGTAAAGCGAATGAAAATCACAAGCGCGAGGCGCGCTCGGTCTCGTTCAACGGTCGTTCAATCGACCCTGAAGATGATATAGACTTTGAAGCATTGGCAGAAGAAATTGGCGGCTCTCTTTCGCGATCTGTACTTTCGAGCGCGCTGAATTCACAGGCTTCTTTGGCGATAATCGAAGATGATGCAAAACGAATTAAAAATTCAAAGAAAAACAAAAAGGAGAAGGGTTTAGGGCGGCTTCCTCGTATCCCACCGGAAAAAACTGAGTTCATTGGGCGCCTTGGTGAGATCATTGTGTATTCTTGGCTAAAGACCATTTTGAAAGGCCAGGATATCGATGCGGCGTGGAAGTCAGGAAACGGTGGTTTCATCACTGGTCGCGACGGAAATGACGGGCTCGGGTATGATTTCGAGGTGTCTTACCGAAAGCAGACTTGGCGCATTGAAGTCAAAGCCAGCCTAAATGACCCTCAAGCATTTGAACTTGGAGAAACCGAAGTCGCCGCCGCCAGGGAAGCGGCTAAGGACAGGAACGGGTTCCAATACAAAATCGCTTACGTAAGCTACGTTGCCGACTCGAGTGAAACGTGCATTGAGATACTTCCGAATCCGATGACCGATGATGGTGCTTCTGTCCTAAGGTTACGCGGTGAGGGGATTAGATACAGCTTTGAAAGGGTGTAAATGGACCTGTCACGCTTTCGTGCCGCCCCCGGTGCTCGTTTAAGCTACCTTCCGTTCGAAAGCGACGGGGTTTTTCCAACCCAGTGCTGAATGGCGTCGTCGTGGATTGTAGAAGCCGTTGATGTATTCGAAGATGGCGATCTCAGCCTGCCTTCGGTTGTCCCATGTGTCCCGCCAGATCAATTCAGCTTTGATGGTTTTGAAGAAGGTCTCGACGGCGGCGTTATCATAACAATTGCCCTTGCCGCTCATCGATACCTTGAAGCCATGCTGACGCAGGATCTTTTGATAATCGTGCGAACAATATTGGCTGCCACGGTCGGTATGATGGATGCAGCCCTTGGACGGTGCCCGGAAGGCGATGGCCATCTTTAACGCTCGGATTTACGATGGCCATTACCATTCATCGTCTTCGTTTACGAAGTCGAAATGATTCCGTGCGACTGACTTGGCCTGGATTGCCTTCATCCCCCATTTTCCGCGCTTCTTGTCGAAACTGGCAATAGCGATACCTTCAACAAGATCACCAGCCTGTATCCCTTTAGAAGTGATCATGTGTGGTGGAATGAAGATGTCTCCACGTGTGAACCCTAGCCCGTTCGGTGTCACGTTCGTTGCGTCTCGAAATTGGCGACAAACATCGGGAGAAGGAGCTTGATCTGTCGATTCGATTTCAACAATCCGCGTGCGTACGCCGCTTTTGGAATGGTGCTGGGCAAGGCGAACCGCGACGGCATCGCCGATCTTGGCTTGACCGGGATAAAGTGAGATCGAGCAGATGCCATCAACTCCGCGGGCGACGACTACATGGATCAGAGATTTCTCCTGGTTGATGTGGTCGATGACACCAACTTGGGAGACCACGATATCCATGGGCGTGCCGTCAACTCGTGGGCAAATCCGATGAATTGTTGCCCGCCATGGCTCGGCCTTCGAGGTTTCGTACTGCAATTTGATTGGCGTGCCTTCAGGCAGTCTACGGATGTCCGCATGGTTCTCGGGCAGGCTCAGTTCGATTGCGAACGGATTCCCCTTCACATAGATCCGACGTCGACGTCGAGGCTTCTGACCATCCCGCGCATCGATAGTGAAAACGTCCCCGAGGCAAGCATCGGTCCATGGGAGGTGAGAGAAGAGCAGAGCTTCCGCCGCATCGCTAAGCCCGCCATAGAAGGCGCGATCAGTCGGGTTCTGGCTGATAGCCGCTAGCCTTTCGGCAAGGCTCAGGGCTTCGCGCGGAATCTGGTACCCGGCGCGGGCCCGGTGAGCCATCATCCGTTCGACCTCGAAACGAGCCTCGGCAGGATGGCTTTCTTCCAGCAAGGCTGCAAACTTGACGCGGACCTTGCCGACGAAGTCATCGTCCTGTGAACAGCTCAGTGCCTTGGCATAGCACGAACGCTTCAGATTGATATCGTTCGGCACAAGATCTCCGATCAGTTCCCACGCCCAGTATTCCGAAGCCTTTTCCCGAGCAAATTCGACGGCAATTGTCAGCGCTTCATCAGTGCGCCCCATACCCCGTAATAGTTTTGTAAGGATGAGCTTCAGCCAGATGTTATTCGAGAAGCGCTTCATGGCATCCTGAACAAGCGGCAGAATGAAATGGTGATCATCCGCGCGGTCGCTTTCGGCGGCCTCGGACGCTGCGGCCTGGATCACTTGCTCGACGAGCGCAGGGTAGATCTTGCCGTCCTTTCCCGTCTGCCGCGTGAAATCTTCGTCACTAGATTGATCCGGGTTCCAGAGGCGAAGGAAGGGGAGTACTTTGAGGTGGCCCCCTTTGCTCAGCCGCAACGCCTGACGCAGCATGAGGCTGTGCAGAAGATCGGGGCCTCCAATGTCCAGCTTCAGGTAAGTGTTTAGGTGCCTCTTTACGCGCTGCACGATTGGCGATGAGAGTTCGTCATCCTGCTTACCTTCGAGCTCGCCTTTGATCAGCCGGTAGAGTTCCCAGCCCCAGGACTTCCGGTCGTCCGCCTCCAAATTTCCGCTGCCATGGATGTCGGCGTAGATCCGCGCGGCCTCCTCGTGCTTACCCTGCTTGCTCAGGTTACGCGCAGCCTGTGTGGCGCGCCGATCGGGGTCCGCAAGAGCCAGTGCCTTGTCGCGGTGTTCGGTCAACATCCCATCTGAGGCGGGGACTTCGACGCGCCGTAAATGGTCCAGATATTCTGAGAGCTTCTGTCGATCGTGGTCGGCGGAGTGCTGCTTCACAAGCGCTATGAGGCACCACGCATAGGCTGCGCGGTCAAAATCATCCGCCTCAGGATCGGCGGTACGTTCCACCGAAAGCACATAAGCTGCCCCAAGCTGACCACTTTTCCTCAGCTCGGTGACCTCTTTGGAGCGATGGTTCCAATTGCCGCCGCCCCTGCCTCTGCGGCTGGCAATGTCACGGATGATACTCATGGCTGCACTTTGAGTGTCAGTACTGTCACGACATCATCCTGCAGTTCCACGAGCGATTGCGTTGGGTTGGGCGATGGGTTGACAGGCATGAACCTGGTCAGTTGGTTCTTGCCATTGTAGAAAATATCCACCGTGACCGAGTCCGATCCGCGCGCGAGAGCGTAGCGCTGGCTCCAGGCATGTTCTTTGAGGTTAAGCACTCTAATGCCCTTTTGCGTCAGCGCGGCCACCAGTCGATCATGGAAATCCTTTAAAAACGGACGGTCCGGGGCGCTCGCTCCGGCCGCGCTCGACCCGCCAGCTCCGGGTTTCTGCCCAATCAAGTTGGCGAGGCGAGCCATGATCTCCTCCGCGAAGCCGTCAGGTCTGTGGCAAGTCACACCAGATACCGTCCAGTTTCCCTTGTAGCCAATGTCGATTCGAACAGCTTCTGCGCCGCGCTTGAAGAAGTGTGCTTCTCGGTACTGGTGGTGAGCAACGTCCTCGATCTCGACGCCGGTGTCATCCAGCCGGTTACGGATCTCAGTTTGGAGCCAGGTGCGGAACACGGACTGTGGCGAGGCAGCACTGGACGGAGACCCGTTTGGTTCAGGCGGCTTGCCGCGCTGGTTAGATGGGCCCGGTTCACCGCTTGGCAGGACAGGTTCAGCGGAAGACGGTGTGAAGCCGGTCCCAGCCTGCTGCAACCTTATTTCCGGGGGGTCGACAAGATAGAGCTTACCGCTGGTCCGGGTCATCGCCGTATAGAGCCAGCGGAAATAGTCCGACGAGCGTGGGTTCTGCCGAGTCGCGCAACTGACAATCACATGGCTCCACTCGCCACCCTGCGCCTTGTGGCAGGTAATGGCATAGCCAAACCGGAGGCGAAGCGCGTTGAAATACGGGTCTGAACGTAGTGCAAGCTGGAACTCGTCACGCTCCTTCTTCCGGTCGATATGCTTATGACGCTTAAGGAAATCGACGTAGAGGGCGCGTTGCTGCGCCGATTCCAGACTCGCATCGTCGCCGTGCAGAAAATCGTCGAGGATCTTGGCCTTCAGGATCAGATCATCGCCATCCGGTTGCGGCAGAGCAACCATGACGTCCCGGAAATTCAGTGCAATATTAACGGGTTCCGAAATGTCACTGTTGCCAATCTTCTGGAGCAACTGCACCGACCGCCGCTCAACCGCCGTTTCAACTGAATCGATCCGCAGGATTTCACCATTGGCAATGTAATGCGACCCGCAAAAGCCATTGGCAGCAACGATAACGCTGTCACCGGCGGCAACGGTCGCCATCCCCGGAAACAGCATCGTCCGGATCGCGCGATTAAAATTGGCAGCCTCGGCATTTGAGTGGGTCACGATGATTGGCGCCTGGGGGCCGCGACCCTCGCGAATCTTCATGTAGAGCGGTGTGACGCTGTTCTTGGGCAGGGGAATGACGTCATCGTCGAATGAGAAGGACAGGCTGCTAAAGAGTTGGCTGACGACACCTTCGCGCAACGGCAAGACATTGCGGATTACTGCGCTGTCGGCCTTCTGGCGGACAATTTCGGTCAACTCATAACTGGCGACATCAAGCCCGAATCTCTCGCGAAGGTAATCTGCGTCTAGCGCAGGCGAGGTGGACATGCCTACAGGAGGCAGCTGCGCCGGGTCGCCGATGAAAATGATCTTACGGGCATTGCCTGAATGGGTTGAACCCACGTGCGCGATCAGATCCTGCAGCAGGTGTCCGCTGCCTGACCGGAAGAATTCGCTTTCGGAATACACATTCGAGACGAGCGAAGCTTCGTCGATGATGGCAACTGCATCGATAGGGTCCTCGTTATTCCGGACCTTAGCGATCATCTTGAAAGTAGCCGACCCATCGTCGTCATCTTCGGTCTGCTCGGTCATGTCGCTATAGTCGTAGATCAGGCTGTGGATCGTACGCGCTGACTGCCCTGTTTTATTAGCGATCACTTTGGCCGCCCGCCCGGTTGGAGCGGCGAGCGAAAACATCCGCCCTTGGGTAAGCAAGAGCTCAGTCAGGCCGCCGGCAAGGAACGTCTTTCCCGTTCCAGCGTAGCCTTTCAGCAGGAACACTCGTTGGGTGTCATCTGACAGAAAACCGTCGAGCGCCGCGATACAACTCTGCTGGTCGGTCGTGAGCTCTTCCTCGAACATATCCCGCAGCGAGATCCGTGTCTGCGGCGGCCTCACACCCGGGCTAGTGCCCGTCACCAAGCCAGTGGCAAGCACTGGGGTTCCGGGCGCGCTCGCTCTGACTGGATGTGCCTCGGATGTGGGCTCGCGAGACGCCCTAATCGAAGTTGGCGAGGAAAGTTGCCGCGCGTTCCAGTCAATATCGGGCCGCATATGGAGGCAAAACCAAGCAGTAAGCGACCGGGCATCATCAACAAGATCCCGGGCTTCATCTGTCGATACTGGGCGTTTGCCGTGTGCTGCGATGTTTCCCAGTTTCCGGATTGTGTGGAGCAGCCCAAGAACCCGCCTGTCCAGCAGATCCTCGTCCTGAAGCAGCTTTAAGCGATCGAACTGGGTCTCATCGCCGGACAGTGGGAAACCGTGCTGCCGGAATAGATGGCTGACCATGGCCTCCGAAAAGCTGCGCAGCCGGATCGTCGAGAAGTCAGGAAGCTTGTCGGCATTTTGCTCTGCCTCGTCTGCTAGAGTATGCAGGTCTGGCCAGAGCGGCAGCAGCAAGCCGAAGCTCTCCGAAAGTTCTGCGGCCGTCATTCCCATCTTGTCCCCTTTACTGGCGCACGGCACCTTTTGCGAAATGAATTCCTAGGCTCCTGCGCTAGATCACCCTAAAGAGATATGCCTTTGAAATCGGGCCAAAATAGGGGGCAAGCATGACACTTCACCAACTATCAGAACGCTAACCTTGGCTGACGAAGGGAACAACCTTTCAATTGCTGATGAAAGGTATTTGACGGCGCGCCCGTCGGTCAATTTAGATGCAGTTTGCGTTCATGAATCGTGGCACTTGACCCAAGGACCAAGTGCAAACCCAGCTGGCAGCTCACAGCGCCGCGCCGTTGCCGTGTCAGCTTTTCTCGATTCCCCTCCCTCTAGGAAGCCTTGCCGGGCCGAAGAAAAGCTCGGCAAGCATGACCAGCCAGCTGTCAGGGGGATCAAACGGGGGCAGTGGAACACGGAGATGAAGGGCAATTTCTTGGTTCGGCTGCCCGAGACGACGTTGCGCTTTCCCAGCGTTGTCATTCGAATAGACTGCCATCAGATCCCAGGTACACACCGTCTGACAGGTATACGGGTTCGCCTACGGTAACTGCAGTGGTTTGTGGACGCGCTGGCTGCTGGCACAACTGCTGGTGATCTGGAAATCCGCTGAAAGATCACCAACCCTGTGGCTAAAAAGCCCGAGGCGGATCGTTGCCCAACCCAGTCATTCGGGCCTGGCGCCGCGTATGATAGGTGCGGCTTCACTTTGGCCGCCAATGTCGTGCCGCGGCCCACATCGAAAAACCTTCAGGGTTGCCGACATTTGCTGCAAACCGTCTCAATGTCGGCTCACAAAAAAGATCCAACACTTGCTTCGCTGAGTCACTTAATTGGAACAATAGAACTTCAGCCGCGTGTTTGCTCTGGCACAGGCCGTCTGCATGGCATCCCAATGCATCAGGAACTGCCGCAGGCGGTTCGGCCAACGCTCTTGGTTCAGGCCGTCCACAAGCGCTTGCCTGCGCGCCATCTTCGCTCCGACAATCCAGATTTCACGATCAAAGGACGGATTTCGATACGACGCGTGGAGCAGATCGTTGAGTTGAGCAGCTGTGAGACCGTTAGGATTCCGAAAGATGCGGCTACGACCATGTAGCCTTACTTGATTAGCCTGTACGTCGGTTTGCCGCCAGCGCTGGCCCGAATTCGAATGGGGGGGCCATCTTTGCGCCTCTGGCTATACGCGGGGCAGGGGGGTTGCGTGCCAGTGGCCCACCAGCTGAGCGCTTGGAGCGTTGGCTCGAGGGAATAGAAACAGCATGCCTGACCGCGATGCGGCACCTCGATGATATCCAGGCATGGTCAGTGCGGGCGGAAACCATGATGGCCCCGCTCTCTGGCAAGACACCACCAGCATTGCGCGCGGTGCTGACCGAATGGCCCGTCGTCTCCGCTCCAATGGCCGAGACCCTGACCGGTGCCAGCCGCGCCGCCGTCCAGCGCAACCTCGCCTTGATGGCAACGCGAGGCCTTATCTGCGAGGTGACCGGACAGGAGCGGTATCGGGTGTGGCGCGCCACCAACTGAATACCTCAGCGAAACCCGCGGGCGATGAAGCGTAAGAGCGCGGAGGTGATAAGGTGCCGATGTCGAGGTTTTTAACTGCGGCGGCGAGATTCCGTCGCGATGGCATAGGTAACGCCTGAACGTTTCCACACAAAGTGCTCCTTTGCATAGGCGAGCGCACTTGGAGCCACCACGATACTGAGATGGCTTAATTTTTCCAAATTTTCTATGGCGTTTTGGAACGTCTCGAGATCAGAATCGGCAAAGGAATCGCCTAGAATGAAGATGGTAATCCGCTCCACATTACTCAGCATAAACAGACCCGATGATGTTTCGAGATGGTCGGATTCAATCACGGCCTCACGGATTTTACTCGCCCATAGCATTTCATCGAGTTCGTCCACGGCAAGCCATGGCCGGGCCTCTTTCGGCCCTTTCCGCGGCCCAGGGGCAACATTAACGATGACTTCCGCTTCTGTAAGCCACTCTTCCAGAAGCCCTTGCGGGCGGCCTTTCAACGTGATGGCCGAAACGCATTCTTTGAAGATCTTTGGGTCGTCGTGGTCACGGTATTTCATGCTGTTCGTCTCCTTGCAGGTTGGTGCAGTCGCTATCGGGTAGGTGGGTAAAATCCCCTGGTGCCAAGCGGATCATGAGCGACTGTATATCTTGGGATGCGGAAGTTTCGAGTATCGCGAGCAGGTCTGACTGGCGCGGCTGCCCGAAGGCAAGCCGATAGAGTGCCGTGGTCTTTATCAACCAAGGTGCAAGTCCCGCCTCGCGGGAAAAAGGAGGCAAAGGCAGAATAGACTCAATGAGGGCAGGTGCATCGAGATTGCCAGTATAGAGCCAGTGCGGGCATATCCCTAAACGTGACATGCTCAGGTTTTGGGCCTCTTCTTCTGCGGCAGCAAGCATCGCCGGCCAAGCGGGGCCATCGGTTTCGCGGGCGGCCGCAACCTGGCAGGTGGCAATGTTGCTGCGAACCGCGTGATTGAGATATCGCTGAACCCGACCCTCGCGTTGCTCCAGGTCTGCTGGGCTTCCAGGCAGGTTCCAGTGCCAGATTCGGTGGCAGTAGTGATGGAAGTCCAGACCTTCCTGTCCAACGGATGTCGATGCGAGAACGAAGGGGCGGAAGGGCGAGTTGAACGCTTCGCGAAGGGTGTCCAGGCGCGTCTGGCCGCCCTCGCCGTCTTTCGCGGCGTTTGCAGCAAAACGGGCCGCGAGATGCGAAGGCATGTTGAAGCTTTTGCCTGTGAACGGGTTGCGCGCGGTAATCTGCGCCGTGCGCAGGCCCACCGCATCTTTTACTCGCCTAGCCAGCCCCTCGTATGGCGGCTTTCCAGGAATGGTTTCGGGGGTCAGTTTCCCTCCGGTGAGCTGGTACAAATATTCATCGAGCACGGCCTGAAGATCATGTTCAGCGCAATAGTCGATGACTTTTGACCAAGCGCCTTCCTCTCCGCCAGAAAGTAGCAAAGGTCGAACTTCGCGGTGGTTGAACATTGTCAGGAAGCCTAGCGCGATACTGGCCGAGGCCGATGCCAGATCAGGCGACGGCTCTTTTGCATAACGGCGCAGCGACCTGAGCAAACAAACGGCCGGAGACCCAAGCGCCACCCGCGCCAGAAACGTCACCGCCTCGTCACTTGCGGGTACGCTTGCGCGAACACCATTACCGGCGGTGAACTGGTCCAGCAACGAGGGTGCGTTGCTGTCATCACGGGAACCTGCGTCAAGACCCTCGCGAACCTTGCCAACCCACTCATGTAGCGGTCGGGAGATATCGGGAGTGCCGAGGGATGATTTATCAAGCCATGCGATCAACTCCCACGGGGCGGCACCACGGGTGGGGGGCAACATTTGGTCGGCGAGGGCAGATGCAATTAGCACCTTGGCTTTGGCGAGCATTTCTTCTGCACTCAAGCTACTGTTCTGCCGCCAGATTTCCAGAGGATCCACCGCCCGCGCTAGAAAGTCTGACGGGTAGAGGAGCAACATCACCCGCATTGAGCTGCCCAAATCTTCCGCTGCGCTACTCAGACGCAGCAGCCTCGCTTCCTTCTTCTTTGCAGGACCTTTGATCCCGCGCTCATGACGTAGCCTGCGCTCTGCCTCGTGCGAGGTCAGGGCCGCAATGGCCTCAGGGACCATTTGCCAATCAGAAAATACCAGCGATTTGGTCAGAGGCGGCTGACCGGACAAATAGGGCAGGCTGGCGGGTAACCACAAACGTCTGTGAAGTTCACCTTCCTTGAAGACGTTTTCCATCAGTGCTCGCATGCGACCATTGTCGGCTGGTACAGCTTCGAAGTTATGGATCCGGCGTTTTGATAAAAGTGCTGGGCGCGCAGTGCTGGCAAGGTCAGCGCGCTTGTCGTAACCAGCAATTTTCCTGGCGAGATCGAACTCGCCGGGCATGAAGCTAAAAAGATACGGGGCGGATTTCCAGTAATCCGCGCGATTGTGGCCGCCGACCTGCCGGGCAACACGGTCTACAGCCAGAGCCTGCCGAAGATCTTCCGCCCGTATATCTGCTGTAATCTCTTCGCGTCGCAGCCCGGCATCGGTGCTAGTCGCGGCAACCCTTTCCTGGCGGCTCATGACACCGCGCAAGCGGTCTTCGACTTGATTGCGCTTCTCTGCCGCCTCGTTTGGCAGACCCTGCGCGTAGCAGCGCAGATTCTCGCGGAAGAGCCGCATCTCTGCTTTCAGCTCTTTTGCGGCGGTGTTCCCGACCTCGCCCCCACCATGCAACATTCTAATGGCTGCGAGAAAGTCTTCCTGGTGATCGCCCTCTTCCGGGTCATCACCTTTGATCGTCAGCATCTTGTAGGGGGTTGCCGACAGAAAAAGTATTTTTGCGCCATGATGTTCTGTCCGGAGAAACTGCTGCATCAGGGCCTGCGCTTCACTCTCCGTATCGGAGAAAAGGTCGCGGAACTTCTGGAACTCGTCGAAGATGATCAGTTTCGGACGCAATGAGGTCAAAGAATGCGCGGCAAGACGCTGCAGCAGGGCCTTGGTAATCGGATTGCGTTCCTCGGAACGTTTCAGGTTTGCATCCCGGATACTTACTTCCATGTCCCCGGCCATGAGCACAGAAGCGGTTTCTTCACGGTATCCCGCGCCGAGTTGGGGGACGTCGTTCAGGTAGCGCTGCCAGTTTTCTTTTTTTCGAACAGTGCCGCGCAGCAGGTTTTTCAGTCGGGTTGCATGCACCTTGCCGCGCAGGAGATGATGGACAAGCGCCCGCTCCCGCGCGAGGCCAAGCCCGCCGGTCTTGTCAAAGCTGGTGCCGGGAGTAAGCGCGATGAAATTAACCCCATTTTCGTGCAGATTTGTTCTCGGATCGGAAAGCAGGGTCAGACGTGTGGGCAGAACCTCACCATCGTGCAAGACATTCAGGATCTGCAGGTTTTGGCGCGCGATCGCCGCATTGGAGCAGACATAGATAATATCGGCCCGCTCGCCATCGGACAGTTGAGACAGCAGCACCGAGATCACTCCCTGCGCGACCCGCGTCTTGCCAAGGCCAACCTCGTCCGCGACCAGAAACCGCTGCGCGCCTGCCTGAAACCGGCCAATGACATATTCCACAGTTGCGCGCTGGAAGGGCTTCAGTGTCGACAAAACCGGTTCAGGGTCAAAGCTCATCTGCGTTTTCCGTTCACGGCAATGAATTTGGACCAGAGGTCATGAAATCCGGCGGCAGTCTGGGTATCCGCAGGGATCAACCGTAGCAACTTGTCCAACTCGGCCATCCGGGCGGGCCCGTCGTCGGACAAAAGAACCTTTAGCAGGGTTTCCAGAACCGGGGGCGCAGCGCGCTGGCTCTGACCCGTCTTTTGGCCGTTGCGGTTCCCCGTTCGCATCAAGCCCGTTAAGTCTGGTCGCACCTCGAGCATCGCATGGACGAAACTCAGCATCTGCTCCGGGGTCTTGATGATTTCTGCCATCAATGCCCGCAGACGGGGCTCGCTGTCTGGAAGCCCATGCGCCGCGGCCTGCGTGACAAAGCTAGCGGTTTTTTCGTTATCGCCTGTCAAATCGATCTGAATGAAGCGGGTCACATTCAGCAAACCTACAAGGCCTAGTATCCAAGGCCCAGCTCCCGCGATAGCCGTTGAACCATGCTGTGTCGCAAGCCGGGCATGGATCTGCACAATACCCGGAATTGCGGGACTCTTCATTTGCAGCGCAGCCGACCATTGGTCTTCTACACTTGCGAACGTGAGCTGCGGCCTTGCTGCGAAGATTGCGTGGCGGGCCTGCCGGACGGCATCCTCGAACCGTGCTTCATCTACCTCTTCTTCGCTCAGCGAGCGAGGTGACCAGTCCGCCAGCAGCGGCCTGAGGCCGTCATGGCCCAGAATTCCCTCGGAATCGAGACCAATGCCGCCGACTTTAGCCGTCTTGCCCCTCAAAGTGGCAAAGACCTCGATATTGCGCATTCCGCTGACTGCGAGGCCCGCTGAGGTTGCATTGCCGGATCCAAGAGTGATCGTAGTCTCATCGGCATTCTCGGTGATGAAGATCTTGGCATGAAGCCCTGCGCGTTCCTGATGACCCGTCGGTTCCTGTTCGGGTACGGCGTGGTCCATCAGCGTCATGCTGCACTTCGGAACATCGTCCAAACGGGCGAGCCAGTCATCACAGGCAACCAAAGCGCAGATCCGTTCACGCCCTAACATGTCCAATGCCGCATCATCGCAGAACGGCGAGATAACGGCCATCTGCCCCTTGCCTGGCCGCCAGACATGAGGTGACCGAGGAAAGTGTGCGTGAAACACGGGCTTGCGGAATCCTGGCACGGCTTGCCATTTCACAAAAGCAAGCTGGTTACGCAGTTCCTGCAAAGCTCGGGGCTTGCGCCCAGGCATCCAGTCAATGAGGTCGACAAGTGGTTGGTTTCCTCCTTGTTTTTTTTCCGTTTCTTCGCCCTCAAGCTGCAATGCTACATCCCAAGATCGATCCCTCGTCAGATTACGAGACATCATCACCAACCTTTGACGAGTCGTGCCTCCGGCCTCTGGGGAAAAGCGCATAAGCCAGAGCTTGGGGTGGAAACTCGCGCGCTTTGGCGGCGCCACCTCGACGACAAGTTCTTCAAGCAAGCTGATCAGTGCATTGCGCTTGCAGGCTGGTGGATGAATATTGCCTGCCTCTACGAAGATCCTGACACGATCCTGTAGGCGCTGCATTGCAGCCAGTGCCGCAAGCGGATTCTCCATCAGCTCGTCACGCTCGATCCCTCCACGCAATGCCATGGCGACGGGCACTGTGAGGGCAGTTGCAATGTCCATCGAGAAAGTCGTGCCAATGGCCGCCTCCAGACGATAACCTTCGGGCGGCACCAAGGCTTCTCCGAAATCAATGCGCTCAGCCGGGGCAAGGATCTTTTCGCCTTTCATGCTTCGTTCGCCTCGGAAACATCCTGCAGGTAGCGGTGAACCCGGCCCCAGCGGAAGGTCAGACGTCCCGCACCTGAGCTGCCGCTCCAATTATAATCGCCATTGAGCTGCAGGCGGGCACGACCAAGTTTAGCCTGTCGCTCTCGGGCTATTATGATGTCGCGTGCATCTTTACTTGTTGGGGCATGCATGACACCGAGCCAGGCATTTAGGAAATGCATCGTGAGAGGGTTTGGGCGAAAGGCGATCTCTGCCGACGCTTCTAGCAACGGGGCAATCAGCGTGCGCGCGTCCTTTGCCGGTACGATCTCACTTCTCTGCCACTCGTCCAATTGCTGCTGCCACTGCTCGACCGTGTCGGGGGCGAACCGCTCTGCCAGCAAGAGGTTGTAGAGCAGAGATGCACCAAAAAGCGTATCTGCGAAGGCAAGCGCGTGATTGAGCTGCAATTGCAGGTTACGGGGCAGATCGAGCTGCGCCACCTTGTTCAGGTCGTTGATTTTGGAAATGTTGCGGGCTCTAGACATGAGGTTGCCCAGCAGCGTCTGGCCATCTCGCAATGAGGCGCAGCGATCGACTATCCAGTCAGCCTCGTCCTTTGTTAGATTAAAGCCTCGCGTGTCATCTTTCGGGATAGACGGCATTTCAGCCCAGCATCTCTCACCCTCAGCCATCCGCTCCAGAACGTCTCGTATGCGGGCTCTGTCGTCCAGCCGAATACCCCATGCACCAATGCCACCCCAATAGATCGCACTGGGCATCCGCTTCAGCTTTGCGCCTGCATCGACTCCGATTAGCTGGTCGCGGTCAGCTCCCTCGGGCAACGCGAGGATTCGGGCGATGAGGCCAGCCTCGGCGTCCCGCAACGCCGCCTGACGGTCCCGACCGCACAGATCGATGTCATGAAAAATTTGGGGTATCATTAGGAAATAGCGCAATCGTGTCTGAACCGTGCTGGTGCCCGGGAACAGCAAATCCGAAAAACCGTCGCGGATCGCGCCGATCCCGAGTTCGTCTCGAGCTTCGCTGTCAGTCAATGCGCCCATAAGCGCGTTCACGGCCTCGGCTTCGGCGCTTCCGAAAGAGACCCATCCCAGAGCTGAAATCGTCATCTGCCGACCTCAGAAACCGTGTTTGTCGATCCGATGGTGGCGGGCAGCTGCGCGAGTTCCAGCCGCCCATGGTCTATCCAGAACACCGCAATACCTTCCAGCGGATGCTTCGGGAACAGTCTTGCTACCAGCGAGGCGTAGCTTGAGAGCTGGGGCCAGTAGAGGCCGAAGCCCTCGCCGGAGCCGCCAGATTTGTGGTCGATCAACAGGCATCCCTTCGGCCCGATTGCCAGCAGGTCGATCATGCCTGGAATTTCAGCACCCTCTGGTGTGTGTCCCAGCACAGGGATCTCACATTGTAGATCGGTGTAGCCGTCGGCTGACAGCCAGGTCTTAAGCGCATTCGCCCGCTCTGCCACCAGCGCCAGTGTCGCCTCATCCAGTCCTGTGGCTGCAGGCAAATCTGAGATCAGGTCGGATCGCGTCAGGTAAGTGCGTATGGCAAGATGTAGCGCGGTGCCCCGGGCAGCATTGTTGATGGTGCTGGACCAAGGATCACCCAGACTGATCCCACGCGTTTCCGGTATCGGCTCGGCTGTAACGGCCTGCGAAGGCTGCAACCGCCATGGCGACGTCGGCACACCGGGCAAGGGTACGGCATCGCCGAACCGGGGCATATCTGTCCGCACCTCCGTCTGATAGTCCGTGAAACTCGCCTGTTCCGGCAATTGCGTGATCACCGTTGGGCAATCCACTCCGCCAATTCGCAGCTTCCCGTCCGCAATCTGCGGCGCACAGGTATCGTCGAACACGTGGAACAGGCACTTCGCTTCGGGCGCGTCCTCATCGCGCTCCTTTAGGAATTCCGGCCATTCCAGCACCAAGCGATCGCGGGCGCGGGTCAGGGCCACGTAGAGCAGGTTTTTCGCATTGGCCTCGAACTCCTCGCGGCGATCCTCGATAAAGCGCCGTTCAGTCTCGGGCGCGGCAAATCCGGGTGTGTGGATCAGGGCGGCAGAGGCCAGCACCGCTGCCATGTCGTCAATTTTGTCCAATGCGTCGAACCGAGTCGCTGTGCTGCCCGGCCATTCCTCAATGCCATGGTCGAATTCGGCGACCACGGTGATCGGCCACTCTCGACCCTTGGAGGCGTGCCATGTGACGATCTCCACCGCTTCTGCACTGTTGCCCGAGGGATCGGGACGGCGATCAAAATCACGATCAGCCGCGCGCGCATCGAGCCAGCCGAGAAAGACCTTGGCAGTTTCGCCATGGAAACCGGAGGCAGCTTTGAGGTCGCGGTGCGCGGCTTCGAATTCACTCGCCTCGGCTTCAAGCCGCAGAAGGTCTGCGCGCGCCGCCGCAGCGTCGGGCTGACGCGCGGCCCAAAGGCGGAGACTGGCGGCGTCGAGGATCACGTCCAGCGCGGTCGACACCGGCAGGCGAGCGAGCCGATCAGACAGGGCTGCCAAGCGCATGAGAACCGGATCATCCGCCAGCAGCCCGTCGATCTGCGCTGCCATTGCAGTTTGCAGGCTGAGTGGATCCGGGCCGAGCGTGCGCAGCAAAAGCCCAGAATGAATATCGGCGGGATTGGCGGCATAACTCAAAGCGGCGCGGGCTGCCTGCACCGCAGGGCTTGCCGCCCAGCCATCTTCAGCGATCCGGACAGGCACACCGCGCGCGCGCAACTCCTCGGCATAGCGCGCGGCGGTGGCGTGGCGACAGACCAGAAGTGCGACGTCGGATGGACGCGCGTTTCTGGTGGTTTTCGTGTGCCGGTCGGTGATCAATTCGCCTGCCTTCAGGAGGCTGGCGATGCGCTCGGCGACATGTTCCTGGGGCTTCGAGAAATTCCTGACCCCGCGCCCCTTCATGACAGTCAGTATCTCCAATGCCGGACCGGCCACCGGATCGCGGGTTGGTGTCAGTGGATTGTAGCCTGCGCCGAACAGCCCCGCACCCATCGCATTGATGAATTCCATCACTGCCGGCGTCGAGCGCCAGTTGCGGTCAAGGGGTTGCGTCGCCTCTGGGTTGGCCGTTGCAAGGGCCTGTGACAGGCGCGCATCGGCGCCCTGAAAGCCCATGATCGACTGTTTTACATCACCCACAAGCAGGGTGCGTGGTGCCTTTGCACCGAGTTGCCAGAGCAGCGCAAACTGGACCGGGTTCGTATCCTGAAATTCATCGATGATGACGCAGTCGATTTCGTCAAGCACCGCTTGTCGCACCGCCTTATCGGTGCGCAACAGACGTTCCGCCCCTGCGATCATGTCGGCGAAATCGATCAAGCCAAGTG
>TARA_R110002049_G_scaffold21057_5_pt1 | contig 17842 bp, 19 predicted proteins | sample TARA_R110002049 | Tara Oceans TARA_R110002049 (sample SAMEA4396941) | marine metagenome | biome: Polar Biome; feature: [SRF] surface water layer (ENVO:00010504); material: water (ENVO:00002006), including particulate matter (ENVO:01000060) such as... | depth 5 m | reverse complement strand
TAAGGTATTGATTATCAATAAATTAAACTACTGAATAGTTACAAAAATTACCTTATGGCCCTGTGCCTCAAAAATTAAATACAATTATCAATCAAATGATTGAGGGAGGAACATTGAAACGGGTCAAAACTAAATATCACGGCTATCCTCAAACGCGTTATTTACCTTTAGAAAAAGCAGATTTAAAAGAGCTGAAAGCAAGTGAAACCGAAATTCTTGATAGAGTTATTGAACAAATGAGTGATTGGTCTGCGGCTGCAATAAGCAATTATTCCCATAAAGATTTACCCTGGGAGGTAACAGATGAAGGTAAGGATATTAGTTATGAATTAGCTTTTTATAGAGAGACACCTTATTCAGTAAGAAATTATGGAGATGAAATTGAACAAGCATGACCTTTGAAGAATTAGCAGCATTTAAAAGAGATTTAAAAAAGCTCTTAAAAAAATACAGAATGTTAAATGATGATTTATTTGAAGTAAAAGTCATTTTAAAAAAGAAACCTGAAGTTAGACCTCCGTTCAGTTTTCGTATAGACAATTTAGGTTTGGAAACCTGTGTGATAAAAGTAAAAAAAAATGCTTGTAGGGCATTGAAAGGGAGAGGGGTAAATTCGGGATTGCGTTTGATTTATGCGTATTTCCAAGAAGAAGAAGAAGAAAAAATAACCTTTATTGAGATTTACCACAAGAACGATAAAGAAAATGAAGACAGGCAAAGAATTACTGATAATTTTAATTAGGAATCATGAAATTAAAGATAAAAGAAAATCACGCAGGAACTTATGATTCTGAATGATGGAACAAAAGTAAATTACGGAACTATTAGAGTTACTCAAAACATGAGCAAACTAATTTGTTATGGAGGCCTTAGGGAAATATTTAAACCAGATGTGACCGAAGCGGCAAAACGAAAGGCAGAAGGATTAAAAAAATGCGATGAAGTATCAGTGTTGAAATCAGAACCTATTGCAAAGATTCTTCTTTCAGAAATTAAAGAGTAAAATTAATATGACTATCGGATAGTTTGCACATGAAGTCAGCTTTTAAGTTTTGTAAAAAAACACCTCCCTCTATCCCTCCTTTCTAGGAGGGAAGAAATCGTTATTTCTTCCAGAATATCTAATAAAAAAATTTTTGAAACCGACTGTTCTCGAGGCAGAGCCATAGAGGTACCGGCCTGTTGGCTGGCAGGTTTCGCTGGTTTCATTTTGGCCTTGTGGCCAAAAACCGGAATTTTATATTTTGCCCCACCCGGAATTGCGAAAAGGCAATTCCGACCTCCCCTAAGGGGGAGTGAATTTGGAAACCCCGAGGTAGTACCGTCGGGGAATTATTTAGATTAGCCTATTTTAAATTAGTCCTAGTTAATGAGTTAGGGTTTGTTAAGAAATAACTGTACATTTCTACTGGTTATTTCTTGCGGGCAGGTTGTTGGCGAACAAAATAAGGGCCTATAATTTATGCACTTTATTTCTGCACAGACCCTAAACTTTATTTCCCTGGAAAATCAGCGTTCCGTTTTTCTAAAAATGCGGTTGTTCCTTCTGCAAAATCTTTGGTTCCAAAACAGTTCCCAAATTCGGTAACCTCAACATCAAAACCATCTACACCATCTTCAAAATTGGCATTTATCGCTTTTATAGCTGCGCTTATTGCAACTGATGAGTTTCGAGAAATTTTAGCCGCTATCTTTTCACAGAGTGGAAGTAATTGGTCTTGCGTAGTCACGTGGTTTACAAGTCCGTAATTTAAAGCTTCGGTGGCATCAATCATACCTGCGGTCATTATCATTTCCATAGCACGCCCTTTGCCCACTAATTGTGGTAAGCGTTGTGTGCCACCATACCCGGGAATAACACCAAGTGACACTTCTGGCAATCCCATTTTTGCATTATCGCTTGCTACCCTAAAATGGCAGGCCATGGCTAATTCCAGTCCGCCACCAAGCGCAAAACCATTTACGGCTGCAATAACCGGCGTAGATAGATTTTCTACAAAATGGAATAAAATATCTTGACCATTTGCTGCTAATTGTGTTCCTTCTTTAACATCAAAATTTGCAAATTCACTAATATCGGCACCTGCCACAAAGGCCTTTTCTCCGCTACCTGTTACCATGATAACTTTAGTGTTTTTATTGGCATTGGCTTCATTAAAAGCATCATGCAATTCTTCAATGGTTTCTTTGTTTAAAGCGTTTAGCTTTTTAGGACGGTTGATAATAATGGTAGTAATTCCGTTATCCTCTTTAAATAGTAAATTGTTGTATTTCATGTGTTTATATTTATTGTTTTTTATTGGTCACATGTAGCATCCATTTAATCATTCCCTTGGGTATCAAGATTTAGTTATGGATGTTTCATGTGTTTATATTTATTGTTTTTTATTGGTCACATGTAGCATCCATTTAATCATTCCCTTGGGTGTCAAGTTATAGTTATGGATGTTTCATAATTCTATTTTGTGGTATTTAATTTTTTAACTTCTTTTGATTTCTAGTTGCAATTAAGAAGATTCCTGGCCTTCGCGGGAATGACGGTTATTCTTTAGGGAATGTAACTTTAAAAGTTGTGCCTTTATTCTTTTCAGATACAAATGTTATCGTTCCTTTATACGTTTCCACTATGTTTTTTACCATGGCCAAACCAAGGCCCATGCCACTTGTTTTTGTTGTAAACTTGGGCTCAAAAACCTTATCTTTATTTTCTTCTAAAACACCCGAACCATTATCGGAAACCGTTATAACAACGTTTCCATTATTTGTTCCAACGCTAATTACAATTTTTGGTGTTTCGCTGTATGGCATGGCTTGAATACCGTTTTTAACCAAATTGGTAACTACACGTATTAATTGTGTTCTGTCAAACTTTGCGATAATTTCATCTTTTTCGGCCGTGAAAAAGATATAGTCTTCATTAAAAATATCTAAGGCCAGTTTTACAATGTTTACAACATTAAGTGTCTCGTTTTGTTGTGCTGGCATTTTTGCAAAGTTTGAAAACGCCGATGCTATAGAGCTCATGGTATCTATTTGCTGAATAAGCGTTTTGCTATATTCGTCTAATTTTGAATGGATGTTTTCATCCTGAGGATCGAACTTGCGCTGAAAATTTTGAACCGTTAAACGCATAGGGGTAAGCGGGTTTTTAATTTCGTGTGCTACTTGTTTTGCCATTTCTCTCCAAGCTTGTTCGCGCTCACTTCTAGCTAATTGCACAGCACTTTCTTCCAACTCGTCAATCATCCTGTTATACGAATTTACCAGCGTAAAAATTTCTTCGCTGGTATCGTCTATTTCAATTCTTTCGTTTCGCTTTTCCAGCCTGGTTGTATTTATTTTATCACTGATGGTTTTTAACGATTTTGTAATGTATTTAGAAAGTAAAAATGAAATAAAAATAGCGGTAAGAAGTACCAACATAAAAGCCAAGCCCAAACGTTTTAAAAACTCATTGAGTTCCTCTTCCAAAAAGTCGTTATTTTCTAAATAAGGTAAATTTAGTATGGCTATTGTTTTAAATTTTTGGTCGGTAATAAAAGTATATGAAGATTGAAATGTTTGCCCATTTTCTTTATTTATATTTACAAAACGGTGTTCGGATGTGTTATATAAACCATTTAAAATTTCGGCACTAATACATTCATCTAATTCTTCTTTATTTAAGCTGGCCTTTGACGAGATTAATAAACCTCCTACTAAATCGTATAAATTAATTTGAAGCTTATGGATATTTGCAATATTGAATATTTCTTCTTTAAAGATTATTGGAATATTTTCGGTTTTTACTTCCCAAGTGTTTTGTCTGCTATTTAAAACACTTTTAATATGTGTTTGTATGTTTTGTTCCTTACGGACCAAACGATCTCTATGATAATCTTGAGTTTCTTCTTTATACTGGTATATAGCAACAAAAGAAATAAGTATAGATGCCATTAACACTAGCAAAATCATGGCTAAAAAAATACGGGTACGTAGCGATAGTTTTTTAAGTTTCATCTATATTTTTAATGCAATAAATATAGCAATAATCAAACCAAAGAGGCTAAGGGTTATTTAAAAAACTAAAACTTAGTAGGTAGGTGCGTTAGGGATAGAAGCGGCATCCTTTTTTGTGCTTACTAAATATTTTGATTGGAACTTAGATTAAATGGGTTCTATACTGAAACAAGTTCAGCACAAGAAAGATATAGCGGATAGCCCGACCCGATAGGGAAACGCCCAAATTATTTAAGGGTTTGTCAAGAAATAATCTAGCCATTTTGACTTGCTCTTTTGCGCATTAACGTCGTTAAAAAGCCTCGTTGTAGCTAAGGCTATAACTGTGTTTTTTGCCTAGTTAATGTGCAAAATAGCGGCGTCAATTCTGTACACTTTATTTCTTGACAAACCCTAAGCATCCGGATTTTTTTCTCTGATAGACTTGTAGATTTTAAAACCGAGCATGATAAGTACGCCCAAAACCAGAATGCCTATAACGCCCCATATCCAATTGATGGCACTTTTTAAAATAACCAAAAACACAACTGCAAATAAGATAAACGTGGCGCCCTCGTTCCAAATACGCATAAAACCAGATGATTTTTTTACAACATCTTTTTGAAGTTGGTTATAATATTGATGTGTTTTTAAATGATAAATAACGAGTAATAAAACAAAGCCCAATTTTACATGCATCCAAGGTTGCTGCAGCCAAAATGGCTGTAATATTAGTAACCAAATGGCGAACCCTGTTGATAAAATTGCTGACGGCCATGTGATGATAAACCACAAACGTTTTGCCATAAGTTTTAGCTGTTTCCCTAAAATTTCTTTATCTGGCGCCGGTTTATGAAATGCTTCTATTTGATACACAAACAGTCGTGGAATATAAAACAAGCCTGCAAACCAGGTGATTACAAAAATAAGGTGAAACGATTTTATGTAAGGGTAATATTCCATTGATTATTTAATTAACTCTAAAGGATTTGTGTCGGGCTTCAAGTTCTTAATAATTTCTCTATTTAAGAAATAAGCGGTTACAATTGTTGCTAAAATATCTGAAATAGGAAAAGCTATCCATACACCGAGTTCGCCATAAAATATGGGTAAGATAAAAATAAGCGGAATAAAGAAAAACCCTTGTCTGGTCAATGTTAAAAGTAAGGCTTGTTTTGCTTTGCCAATGGCCTGAAAATAGGCTGCACCAATAAGCTGAACGGCTATTATTGGTGTTGCTGCAAAAACCCATTGCATGGCTGGGGGTGTTTGTAAAATAACATCGGCATCGTTTGTAAAAAGTCGGGTAATCGCTTCTGGAAAAACCATTAATAAAATAAAAACCAAAGTTGCCAAACCTGCGGCATATTTTATGGCGGTATAAATAGATTCCTTTACTCTATCATATTTAAAGGCTCCATAATTAAACCCGGCAATAGGTAAAAACCCTTGTGTAATGCCATAAACTGGGAACAATGCAAACATAAGCATGCGCCCCACAATGGCATAAGCAGTAACCGAGGTTTCGCCTCCTAAGTCGAACAAAATATTGTTCATAAATAGGTAAGTAACACTTACCACCGCTTGTCTTGCCAGTGTAACAAACCCCAAGGAACTTATTTCTGAAACTATGGGTCTATTAAGTCCGAAATGGCATTTATTTATCTTTAATTCTGAATTTTTGGATAGGAAAAACCAAAGAATAAATGCGAAACATAAAACATAGGCTATGGTTGTAGCCCAAGCGGCACCTGCCATTCCTAAATCTAAAAGATTGATAAAAATATAATCTAAAACGAGGTTGCCAACAGATGGAATCATCATGGCATACATCGCAAATTTTGGTTTTCCTTCGGCTCGAATTACGGTATTTCCCATCATGGAAAGTGCTAAAAATGGCACCCCATAAAGCACAATAATATAATAGATTTTTGCAGGTTCTAGAATGTTTCCTTTTCCACCAAAAGCAGGAACAATACCGTCTACAAACCACAAGCCCAAAACCACCATCGAGATAGTTAGCACTAAGGTTAAGGTAATTTGATTTCCAAAGGTTTTTAAAGCTTTTGCTTGATTATCAGCACCCAATGCCCGTGAAATTATTGACGAACCACCAACACCAATTGCCATACCTAAGGCAGCGATAAAGAACGACACGGGAAGTACCACGTTTATAGCCGCGATAGCTGTTGGGCCTATCCATTGACCTACGAAAATAGTGTCGATTAATATGTTTAGCGACATCACTAAAATGCCTATAGAAGCAGGAATTGCTTGCTTTATAAGAAGTTTGTTAATAGGAAGCGTGCCTAAATCTTGGGCTGAAACTTTTGCCATTATGCTAACACCGTTTCATTGGCTGCCCACTCTTTTATCCATTTTGAAAGTAACGCAACAAATTCATTGCCATCGTTTAAACAGGGTACGGTGGTAAATTCTTTACCTCCCATTTCATGAAAAATCTCTTTGCCTTCCATGGCTATTTCTTCCAAAGTCTCTAAACAATCGCTAACAAAAGCTGGGGTAACGATAGCCATATTTTTAATGCCTTGTTTGCCCAAACGCTCAATGGTTCTATCAGTATATGGTTGCAACCAGGGGTCAAACCCCAAACGGGATTGGAACGATGTTGAATACGTCCCTTCTTCAAATTGAAGTTTTTCAGCGACTAATCGGGTAACTTCGTAACATTGATGCCTGTAGCAAAATTCGTGAGCTATACTTGGTGTTTTACAACAGCTTCCATCAATTTTACAATGCGATTTGGTAATATCGCTTTTTCGAATATGACGCTCTGGAACGCCATGATAAGAAAACAATAAATGTTCGTAATTTTTACCTTCTAAATGCTTTTTTATAGCGTTTGAAAGCACTTCAATATAATCGGGTTTGTTATAAAACGCTGGAACCGATTCTATTTTTAAATCAGGAAAATATTCTTGTCTTATTTCTTCAGCTAAAACCGTAATGGTCTCCGTAGTTGCCATGGCAAATTGCGGATATAATGGGAATAACAAAACCTCATCAACGCCTTTATCAACGAGTTCCTGAAGGCCTTTTTTAATGGTCATACTACCGTAGCGCATCGCTAGAGCAACTGGGTGTTCAACTTGTTTTTGAATTTCATTTTGAAGTCTTTCGGAAAGGACAATTAACGGAGAGCCTTCATCCCACCATATTTTTTTATACGCTTTCGCGGAAGCTTTTGGCCGTGTGTTTAAAATAATGCCTTTAACCAATAAATTTCTTGCCCACAACGGAACGTCAATAACACGCTCGTCCATTAAAAATTCGCCTAGATACTTTTTTACATCTTTTGGTTCTGGGCTATCTGGAGAACCCAGATTTACTAGTAATATTCCTTTTTTCATTTGCAATTTTTTGTTTTTTTTCAGTATCTGTCAGGTTTTTAAAACATCAGTATTTGGAAGCGTTTTAAAAGTTTGGTTTATTCTATTTTTACACCCCTCAAGTCCCCTCAAGGGGGTGTGTTTTTTTCAATTTTTAGTCTTTTCACTTTTTTGTTGATGATATAATTTAGGCCGTTCTTCATTATAATCACAATCTTGAAAAATACCACAGGATACATTAGAACGCACCAAAGATTTTGTTGGTACATTTTTAGATAATGCTTCAATTTCGGGAGTTAAATATTTCATCGTTTTGATATTTATTTTTCTTTAGTTTTATTTATAACTATTAACTTATATAAATTCGTATTTCAATCTACCATGACTGTTCAAAAATCACCATATGACCTTCTTCTATGAATTCTAATTTTAGACGTACTCTATAATTATAAAATGTTGTATCAGAACTAATCAAATTATTTTTCAAATCGTATTCAAAGTATGCTCCACCTTTCCTTATTTCTTCAATCATGAACGATTTTGACTTAATCTCATTTTTTAAAGTTTTAAACTCAATAGTATCCTTAATTTTAATTACTGCACCTTCCCAACCATCACTTAAAACCTGACCATAAAAACTTTTATTAATTAATTCCCCTGACTTTGGAAACTTTGCTCCTGTGCCTTTTTCGAAAAGAACAATATAATTCTCATCTTTAGGCGCATGTTTATCTGCAGAAAAAACCCAATTTAACCAAAGTAAATAAAATATTGGAATAGAAAAGACAACAGCTAAAACAGAAATAGCAACAGTTAAACCTTTATTTTTTCTAATTAATTTAATCAACTTCTTCTAATTAATTTAATCAACTTCATTTTAATTTAAAGACATCACATATTTTTTAGGAGTTGTCCCATATTTCTTTTTAAAAGCCGCAATAAAATGGCTCGATGTACTATACCCTACCTTATGGCCCACTTCGTTTACATTGTCATTACCAGCTTCCAATAATTTACGGGCCACTTCCATTTTGTAATCAAACAAAAAGCTAAATACCGAATCGCCATAAATTTGTTTAAAGCCTTCTTTTAGCTTTTTAAGGCTAAGCCCTGTTTCATCGGCCAATTCTTGCAAACTTGGTGGTTCTGCCATTCTTGAGATGATAATGTCTTTTGCTTTTCTTATTTTAATCACGTTGGTTTCATCTACCAAAAACGGACATTGCTCAATATCAGCATCTTCACTTCTATTAAAGTACAAACTCAATAGTTCGTAGGCTTTTCCTTTAAAATATAAAGATTTTATGGATTGATTGAGGTTGTAATTAATCAATTGGTTTAACACAATGGCCATTGATGGCGATATAACACCATCTTTATAGTATTTTTTATCCTTATTGTCTTCGCTTAAAAATGTAATATAATCGGCTTCATGTGAAAAAAATCCGTGAAACTTTTTAATTGATATTAATATGGAAACCATCCATGAATGTGGATTGACTTCTAGATTTATAGGTAAATCTTGTTGGGGGTTGTACAATAATAATGAGTTTTCTTCAAGTATATTTAGCTGATATCTACCTTGATTGAAAACAAACTTACTAGACCCTTTAATACAAAAATGAAACTGAATATACTCGCTATCTATTTCTTTTGCAAGCAATTGAGTTTTGGTTGTTTCATTTTTATAGGTAAGCACCAAAACGCCTTCTTCAACTTCCGCTTCATTAAAAGAACTTATGGCGACATTTTTTATATTATTCTCTTCACTCATTTTTTAATTTTATTTAGATTGATTCTAAACAAATCGGCTAAAACTAGCCAATTCACTGCAAAAGTATGACATTTATCATATAATATTAAAAAACATCGTTAAAAAACCACAAACGATACTAAAAGTTCTTTCAGCGTTATTTTTTTTCGCGGTATCCATATATTTTTGCTTCACATTATTCAGGTATAAGCATGCAGAAGTACAATATTTCCAGAAGTAATTACTTTTACGCCATTGGTTTAAGTTATAAGAAAGCCGATGCCGATATAAGAGGGCGCTTTAGTTTGGACGAAGCGTCTAAATTAACATTGCTTAATCAAGCTAAAGAAAACGATATTGAAAGTTTGGTTGTTACCTCTACTTGTAACAGAACCGAAATTTATGGTTTTGCCCAACATCCTTTTCAACTTATTCAGCTATTATGTGATAATACCAGAGGGACCGTTGAAGAATTTCAGGAGGTAGCATACATTTATAAAAACAAAGATGCCATTGCGCACATGTTTCGCGTTGGTTCTGGTTTAGATAGCCAAATTCTTGGTGATTTTGAAATTATAAGCCAATTAAAAATAAGCACAAAACTTTCAAGAAAACACGGATTGCTAAATCATTTTACAGAACGTTTAGTAAATGCGGTTATTCAGGCAAGTAAGCGAATTAAAACAGAAACTGAAATATCTTCGGGTGCAACTTCGGTGTCTTTTGCTTCCGTGCGATATATTTTTAACACTATTAAAGATGTTTCAAGTAAAAATATTTTATTATTTGGAACAGGAAAAATAGGTAGAAATACCTGCGAAAACTTGGTAAAGCATACTGAAAATGAACAGATAACCTTAATTAACAGAACCAAAGACAAAGCAGAACAAATTGCTGGAAAGTTTAATTTGGTAGTTAAAGATTATGCTAATTTACAGGAAGAAATCAGCAACTCGGATATTTTGATTGTGGCCACTGGTGCACAACGGCCAACTATTGACAAACATATTATTCAGTCTGAAAAACCACTATTGATTTTAGACTTATCCATTCCTAAAAATGTTGATGAAAATGTTGAAGAACTAGCACATGTTAAATTGGTCCATTTAGATCATTTATCGCAAATCACAGATCAAACCTTAGAAGCCCGTAAGCAACATATTCCTAAAGCCGAAGCTATTATAGAGGAAGTAAAAACAGATTTTAACAGCTGGTTAGAAACTAGAAAATTTGCGCCAACCATTAAGGCCTTAAAGCATAAATTAAATGATTTTGCTGTGGCTGAATTAGATACACAACGTAAAAAATTATCTGATTTCAATGAAGTTCAGGCTGAATTAATTAGTAATAATATCATTCAAAAAATCACCAATCACTTTGCGCATCATTTAAAAGATGATGGCGTTTCTACGGACGACAGTCTCGAACTTATTAAAAAAGTGTTCCAGTTAGAACCTTCAACAAAAAATGTTTAAAACCATAAGAATTGGCACACGCGATAGCGAATTAGCGCTATGGCAAGCCAAAATAGTACAAAGTCAACTCGAAAATCTAGGTCATAAATCCGAACTCGTTCCTGTAAAATCTACGGGCGATTTGGTTTTAGATAAACCACTTTATGAGTTGGGCATCACTGGTATTTTTACACGTACTTTAGATATTGCATTGTTAAATAATGACATCGATATTGCGGTACATTCGCTTAAAGATGTACCCACTGTTTTACCAAAAGGTATTGTTCAAGCGGCGGTTTTAAAACGCGGCAATGTAAATGACACACTTGTTTTTAAAAATAATGAAGAATTTTTAGGCGCAAAACAAGCGCTTATTGCAACTGGAAGTTTACGCAGGCGCGCACAATGGCTAAATAGATTCCCTACACATACTATTACAGATTTACGTGGCAATGTAAATTCGCGTTTACAAAAACTAGAAGAAAACGATTGGAACGGTGCTATTTTCGCTGCGGCAGGTATTGGCCGTATTGGAATAAGACCAGAAGAAGCCGTTAATTTAGATTGGATGGTGCCAGCTCCAGCACAAGGCGCCATTATGATTACAGCTTTAGAAGAAGATGAAAAAACTAAAGCTATAATAGCTGAATTAAACCACGAAGAAACAGAAATTTGTACCACAATTGAACGTGAATTTTTAAATAAATTAGAAGGCGGTTGTACTGCCCCAATAGGAGCTTTAGCTTACATTAAAGACGAAGAGATTAACTTTAAAGGGGTTTTATTAAGTCCTGATGGCACAAAAAGAATTGATGTTGCACGCGTTAAAAAACTAGGCGAACATAGTGATATGGCCCAGTTTTGTGCCGATTTTGTTATTGAGCGTGGAGGCAAACGTTTAATGGACAACATCAAACATTCTGATAGAAAAACCAACGTGTATTCTACAAAGAGTTTTACCGAAGACCAACGTTTATTATTTCATGAGAAGGTATTTGCTGAAAATTCGGATTTTGTAAAAATAAGCCTGAATCGTATTCATCCACGATTCTTAAAGAATGAAATCCAGAATGTTGTTATAACCAGTAAAAATGCTGTGGAATCGTTAACAACAAACTATTCAGCTATAGAGTTGCAATTCAAAAATATCTATTGCGTTGGGCGTAGAACCAAGCGTTTAGTGGAAAAAAAAATTGGAAAAGTTGCCCATTCTGAAAAAAACGCAAAAGCACTTGCAAAATATTTAGTGGAATTTATGGAGGGTGCCGAAGTTACTTACTTTTGTAGTGATATACGCTTAGATGCCTTACCTACTATTTTAACAGAAAACAATATAAAAGTTAATGAAATTGAGGCCTACCAAACCAAATACGATGGTGTAAAAGTTGACGACTCGGTTGAAGGAGTGATGTTTTACAGTCCATCAACGGTTGAGAGTTTTGTACAAAAAAACAATAAGGAAATCATTGCATTTTGTATTGGTGAAACCACGGCAACAGAGGCCAGAAAACATTTTGATGATGTGAGAGTTTCTAAAGTGCCAACGGTGGAAAGCGTGATTGAGTTGGTAAATGAGCATTATATTTGATATTTTTTTCAGCTTTTAGCTGTCAGCCTTTTGCTTTTAGTAAATCCGTCCTAAATTATAATTAATTGTTATAACAGCAAATGAAGTAATCAATAAACACTAATAAAAGATGAGAAGCTTTAGAAAACTTGAGATTTGGAAAAATGGGATCGAACTCGTAAAACAGGTATATTTGTTGTCTGAAAACTTACCTTCAGAAGAAAAATTTGGTTTAAGAAGCCAAATTACGAGAGCATCAGTATCTATACCTTCAAACATTGCAGAAGGATGCAGCAGAAATAGCGATGTTGAATTTAAACGCTTTCTTGAAATTGCAATGGGTTCTCTTTTTGAAGTAGAAACACAATTAATTATATCACAAGAATTAGGTTTTATTCCTGAAAATGAGTTGAAATATATTTTTGAATTTCTAAATAAAGAAGGCAAAATGATTAATAGCTTGATAAACAGCATAAAAAATAGTTAGAGAAACAAGCCAATAGCAAAAGGCTAACAGCTAAAAGCCATATATGAAGAACAATTTATTTTTAAGAGCATTAAAAGGTGAAACAGTAAACCGTCCACCAGTTTGGATGATGCGTCAAGCAGGCCGTTATTTACCAGAATTTATAGCAATCCGTGAGAAATACGATTTTTTTACGCGTTGCCGAACTCCTGAATTAGCCAGTGAAATTACCGTGCAACCCATCCGTAGATACGGAATGGATGCCGCCATTTTATTTTGTGATATTTTGGTTATTCCACAGGCCATGAATATTGAGGTACAAATGAAACCAAACTTTGGCCCGTATTTACCAAACCCTGTACGCACGCAAAAAGATGTTGACAATGTCATCGTCCCAGACGTGACAGTAGCATTGGATTATGTTTATCAAGCTATAAAAGCGACTAAGGAATTATTAAACGACGATATTCCATTAATTGGCTTTGCCGGTTCACCGTGGACCATTTTGTGCTATTGTGTGCAAGGACAAGGCAGTAAAACGTTTGATAAAGCTAAAGAGTTTTGTTTTACAAATCCAGTAGCAGCACACCAATTACTTCAAAAAATAACCGACACCACTATTGCTTATTTAAAGGAAAAAGTAAAAGCTGGTTGTGATGCGGTTCAGGTATTCGATTCTTGGGGAGGTATGCTCTCACCTGTTGATTATCAAGAATTTTCATGGCAATACATCAATCAAATTATAGACGCTTTAAAAGATGACGCACCTGTAATTGCCTTTGGAAAAGGATGTTGGTTTGCGCTTGGTGATATGGCAAAAAGCAATGCCTCTGCTTTGGGTATTGACTGGACCTGTTCCCCTAGAAATGCACGCTATTTAACCGGTGGAAACATCACGCTTCAAGGTAATTTTGATCCGTTGCGTTTATTATCACCACCATCAGAAATCAAGAAAATGGTACACCAAATGATTAATGAGTTTGGTAAAGATAAATACATTGTAAATTTAGGCCATGGTATTTTGCCTAATATTCCATTGAATCATGCCAAGGCATTTATAGATGCTGTGAAGGAATATACAAGCCCCTCTTAATCTCCCCGAAGGGGAGAAACTGTTGTGGAATTAATTGCTAATTCATTTAAAGTTTTTTCAAATTGAAGAACAAAATTCAAATAATAAAACCTAACAAACTCCCTCTCCTTCGGAGAGGGTTGGGGAGAGGATGATTAAAAATATCATTTCAGGAATCAAAGCCTATTTCGGGGCTTTTAGTTTAATATCAAAACTAAAGCTTTGGAAATATTTTGCTGTCCCTATGCTAATAAGTTTTTTTACTGCAGTGATTATCTTTGGTGCCGCTTATGGATTATCGGATAATATTGGAAGCTTCATTTCTAAAATATGGATTTGGGATTGGGGGAGCGACACCTTTTCTACTATCAGTAGCTTTATTGGTGGACTCATTATCATCGTTATTGGGCTCATCCTTTTCAAACACATTATAATGGCATTATCCGCGCCATTTATGAGTCCTGTTTCCGAAAAAATTGAAGCACATTTAACGGGAAATCCGCCACACTCTTATAGAAACACAACGTTTTGGCAACAACTTTTACGAGGTATTCGTATTAATGGTAGAAATTTAATCATGGAATTACTTTTAACCATTCCTATTCTACTTTTAAAATTCATTCCTGTTGTCAATATATTTTCAACCATTTTATTATTTATGGTTCAAGCCTATTATGCCGGTTTCGGTAATATGGATTACACGCTGGAGCGACATTTTCAATATAAAGAAAGCCTTCAATTTGTAAGTAAACATCGTGGTTTAGCTATTGGTAATGGCATTGTTTTTATCTTGTTTTTATTAATCCCCATAATAGGGGTCATTCTGGTTTTACCGCTTTCGGTTACGGCAGCATCATTAAAAACTGTGGAAGCACTTCGATTAAAAAACAATCTACCCAATGCATCTTGAGTTTAATACGTATTATATAGAACCCATCCAGCTTAAAGATGCCTGGAGTATTTGCGATTTTATAGTTGCCAATGAAGACCGTTTGAAACGTTATTTTCCAAAAACTTTAGTTCAAAACTCGACACCAGATTTATCAACCTTTTTTGCAGAAAAAAAGGTGAAGCAATTTGAATTAAAAGAAGAGTTCCTTTTCATCATTAAAGAACAGGAAACAAATCAATTAGTGGGTTTGGTCTATTTAAAAGAATTGGATTGGACTAAAAAGCAAGGTGAGTTTGCCTACTGTATAGGTTATCCTTTTGAAGGAAAAGGCATCACTACAAATGCTATTGAGATATTATCAGACTATGCTTTTGAAAATTTGAACTTGAAAACCTTACAAATTATCGTTCACGAAAGTAATATCCCAAGTATAAAAGTAGCCGAAAACTGTAATTTTACTTGGATAAAAACGCTTAAAAACGAGCACACCCCCCCGGGGGAACGTCCGCTAGATATGGAATTATATGAATTGTATCATAAAATTGAATAACACTAAGTTTATAGATTTTATGCGATCTGCGAGGTTTAAAAAACCTTGTAGGTCTAAACTAAAAATATAAAATGAAACTTGAAATATTAGAGAAAGGAAATTATTATCACATTTTCAATCGAGGAATAAATAGCGATATTATTTTTCAGAACGAAGACAATATGTCTTATTTCTTGAATTTAATTGAGAAACATTTAACAAACAAGGTAGATGTCATTGCTTATTGTTTAATGACCAATCATTTTCATTTAATTGTTAAAATTCTTGAAGATGAGTCTATAGTCGCTCAGGCTTTTTCAAATTTATTTAACGCTTATGCAAAAGCTTTTAATAAACAACAAAAAAGGACTGGAGCACTCTTTGAGAGACCTTATAAAAGAATAAAAATTACTGACGCGGCATACTTAAAAAACTTAGTGCTTTATGTCCATAAAAATCCAGAAAACCATAAAATTGTTGAGTATTTTGAAGATTATAAATTTTCGTCTTACCATTCGTACTTAGCTGATAGTGAAAACTATATTTCAAAAGAAAAAAATTATATTTTGAATTTGTTTGAAGATATCGAAAACTTTAAATATGCGCACAAATCAGACCTGTCAGGTTTTCAAAACCTGACAGGTCTTACTAATCAAGAAAAACAAAAAAGCATTAAAGATAAATTTTACAAATACATTCAAGATTTACAAGACCGCATCATCTCAAAACTTGAGTCTATTGACGGTAAAGCCAAATTCCAAGAAGATGTATGGGAACGACCAGAAGGTGGTGGCGGACGAACCCGGGTTATTGAAAACGGACATGTTTTTGAAAAAGGTGGCGTAAATATCTCGGGCGTTCATGGTAAATTACCAAAATCGATGCAAGCTTATTTTAAGGTAGGCGATGTCGATTTTTTTGCCTGTGGATTGAGTTTAGTCTTACATCCCAAAAACCCAATGGTGCCAACCGTACATGCCAATTGGCGCTACTTCGAAATTTACGATGAACAAGATGGCTCCTCCCCTTCGGGGAGGTCGGGAGGGGCTTCTTGGTTTGGAGGCGGACAAGATTTAACACCATACTACTTGTTTGAAGACGATGCAAAACATTTTCATCAAATCTGTAAAACAGCCTGTGATAAACATAATCCTGAATTTTATCCAAATTATAAAAAACGCTGTGATGCATACTTTTACAACGCACATCGAAATGAAGGTAGAGGTATTGGTGGTTTGTTTTTTGATTATTGCAAAGCCTCAAAAACCATGACCATGGAAAATTGGTATAACTTTGTAACCGAAGTTGGCGATAGTTTCCTTGAAGCTTATGTCCCAATAGTTGAAAAACGAAAAGATTTACCATATACAGAAGCACAACGCAATTGGCAAGAAATCCGTCGTGGCCGTTATGTAGAATTCAATCTAGTACATGACAAAGGCACGCTTTTTGGGTTAAAAACCAACGGACGCATAGAAAGTATTTTAATGAGTTTGCCACCACATGTACAATGGGTTTATGACCATCATCCTGAATCGGGAAGCGAGGAAGAAAAACTAATTGAAGTATTAAAAAATCCAGTAGATTGGATAAACAAATAAACGTAATAACCTGCAAGGTTTTGATAACCTTGTAGGTTTTAAAATTAAAAACTATGTTCCCATTAAGAAGAAACCGAAGATTAAGAACTAATGAAGCCATTCGCTCTTTGGTTCGCGAAACCATAATCACACCAAACGATTTTTTAGTACCACTTTTTGTTGTTGAAGGCAAAGGGGTTAAAGATGAAATTCCATCGATGCCTAATTATTATCGGTATAGTTTAGATTTGCTTGAAGGCGAGGTAAAAGAATTATGGAAACTAGGTTTAAAATCAGTATTACTCTTTGTGAAAGTACCAGATAATTTAAAAGACAATAAAGGCACTGAAGCCCTAAACCCAAACGGATTGATGCAACGCGCTATAAAAACCGTTAAAAATGTTTGCCCGGATATGTTGGTAATGACTGATGTGGCGCTTGACCCTTATTCAGCTTATGGTCATGATGGTATTATTGAAAACGGGCAAATACTAAACGATGAAACAGCCAATGTTTTAGCAGAGATGAGTATATCTCACGCCAAAGCTGGTGCTAATTTTGTGGCACCAAGCGATATGATGGACGGACGTATTTTAACCATCCGCGAAGCCTTGGAAGATGAAGGTTTTACAGATACAGGAATTATGAGTTATTCCGCTAAATATGCCTCTGCGTTTTATGGCCCTTTTCGTGATGCTCTAGATTCTGCTCCTGTGGATATAATCGATATTCCAAAGGACAAAAAAACCTATCAAATGGATTATGGTAATCGTTTTGAAGCCATTCGCGAAACCGAAATGGATATTGATGAAGGCGCCGATATTGTGATGGTAAAACCAGGGTTATGTTATTTAGATATTGTTCGTGAGATAAAAAATGCAGTGGACGTTCCAGTTGCTGTATATCAAGTTTCCGGCGAATATGCCATGTTAAAAGCCGCTGCCGAAAAAGGTTGGTTGGAGCATGATGCGGTTATGATGGAGCAAATTACAGCCATAAAACGTGCTGGTGCAGATATTATAGCTAGTTACTTTGCCAAAGACGTAGTTAAAATTCTAAATCGTCAAAACAACTATCAACCTGAGTTAGATTAATAAACTTTAAATTATCAATGAGTTATTAAAATCCTGCAAGGTTTTGAAAACCTTGTAGGTCTATTTTGTTTAATTGTAATACTTACAAGGTAAAAACAAGACCTTGC
>TARA_R110002049_G_scaffold86776_1_pt1 | contig 17844 bp, 10 predicted proteins | sample TARA_R110002049 | Tara Oceans TARA_R110002049 (sample SAMEA4396941) | marine metagenome | biome: Polar Biome; feature: [SRF] surface water layer (ENVO:00010504); material: water (ENVO:00002006), including particulate matter (ENVO:01000060) such as... | depth 5 m | reverse complement strand
ATATTATGACAAAAAAAGTAAAAACTGCTGTTGCTAAACAGTACAGATTAAGACGAGATACAGCACCCTTGTGCTTTATGTTAAATTCAAACCACAACAAAAGATCTCCACTCCTTTATTTTGATGAAGAACAAGGTGTCAACCGACCTCTTCGTTATGCAAGGAACCAGAAAAGCCCCTTTGAGGATGAGCAAGACGGTAATGCAATATTAGAGCCTGTCGTTTTTGAGGATGGGTTTTTAATGGTGGATAGATCTAATCAAGTTCTTCAAGAGTTTCTATCTTATCATCCTGGCAACGGAATGATATTTGAAGAGATAGACAATAAAAAAGATGCAATTGAAGAGTTACAGGTAGAGGAGTTAATTTTAGACGCTCAATTATTAGCAAGAGATTTAGATATTCAAATGTTAGAAACAGTGTCAAGAGTTCTGATAGGGTCTCATTCAGATAAATTAAGTACGGCAGAATTAAAAAGAGATATATTAGTTTACTCAAGAAACTATCCTGAAGAGTTTATTAATATGCTGAGTGACCCTGCGCTAAAGATGTATGATGACGTGGTTCAAATTTTTTCTACTAACTTACTATCATTAAGAAATAAAAACAGAGACGTTTATTTTAATTTACCGAAAAATAAAACTAAGATGTTGACAGTACCTTATGGTGAAGACCCTAAAGATATTGTCTCCTCTTACTTTCAAACAGATGAAGGGGTAGAAACATATAAGCTATTAATTAGTGCCATGAAGAAATAACTTCTTGCAACATAGTACAAAAGGAACACTCTAATAAGGGTGTTTTTTTTTGCCTATCTTTGCGCTTTATTAACCCATTAAAAACTTTTTATAAAATGGAAAAATTTCTTAAAGTTACAAACGCTCCTATTACTGGTCAAATAATCAGTCTTAACGGAGTAAAAGCACTTGCTACTGCAACTGCTACTGCAACTACAGTAACTATTGACTATGTTGATGGTACTACTACTACGGTAACAACTGCTGCACAGGTTGCTCATGATGTTTACTCAGCTATATTAGATGCTATTGAGGAAGCTTTAGTTACAAGCTGGACAAGACCAATGTATTCTATTGCTTTACCTAAAGCTGTAACAAGTATTGTAAACGCATAATTAGTTTACTTTTACATGAAACTAAGAGAGGTCTACTAAAAAAGTGGGCCTCTTTTTTTTTGCTTATCTTTGTGAAAATGTTTATACAATATGGCGGCATCAATAAACGAGGTAAGGAATACAGTCTTAGCAATAGCAAATAAAAATAATTACGGGTACATATCTCCACAAGATTTTAACCTATATGCAAAGCAGGCTCAAATGGATATGTTTGAGGATTATTTCTACTCCTATAATAATTGGATTGTAAAACAGAATGCAAGGTTATCAGGGATAGGGTACGCTGACATTGTTAAGGGATTGGTTGAGGTTATAGATAGTTTTTCTACACAAGTATTCTTGCCTCAAGTTTCTTCAAACATCTTCTCACTACCTAATGATTACTATCTAATAAACAAGTTGTTCTATTATTCAACGCCATTGTTTACAGGTACAACAACAGCGACAGGCGTAGGACAACTAATAGATGCGGCAGCCATAGGATGGAGCACCATACCAGCATCTGCACCAACACCTCCAATAGGCAGCATAGTGGTTAACACGACCACACTTACAGAGGCTTATATAACTGGGGTGGTTGACGGGACTACTGTCACGATAAGTAATGATATATTTACAGTAATAGGCGAGAGCTATGTTATATATGCAGACACTAAGATTAGAGAGGTAGAGCGAGTAAGTCAAAACAAAATATTTTTACTAACTAACTCCATGCTTACTGCTCCTACTAAAACATACCCTGCGTATGTGCTGGATGGTAACAATGTTACGGTATACCCTTCTACTATAATTAACGCTGGTGCTATAAGGTCTCAGTACTTAAGGTATCCTCTTGACCCAAGATGGACTTACTTAAACTTAGGTGTAGGTGAGCCGTTATTTGACCCTACTCAACCTGACTTCCAAGAACTTGAATTACCAAGTTCTGATGAGCCTACATTGATTGCAAAAATTTGTCAATACGTTGGTATAGAAATAAGGGAGGCAGACGTATATAACTTTGGGAGAACAGAAGAGGGAACTGAAACACAAGAAACAAGCTAAATATGTCATACATTACAGATTACCAATACTATGAAAATAGTCAGAATGTACCTACAGATGCAAACTGGGGTTCGTACCAATTCATTAGCTTAGAGGATATCGTTAATAATTTCATGTTAATGTATCAGGGTAACAATGAGATTATAAACAACATCAACCGTTACCAAGTTTTGTTCCACGCAAAGAGAGGGATTCAAGAGTTGAATTACGATGCGATGAAGGAAATAAAAATATTGGAGTTGCAGATTTGTGATCAGCTAAGGTTTGTGTTGCCTCAAGATTATGTGAATTGGGTAAGAATTTCTCAGCAAGAAAACGGTATGCTTTTCCCTATGACTGAAAACATTCAGACCAACTGGAGTAATGCTTACTTACAGGACAATGAGTGTAGAATATTGTTTGATGTTGACGGCAATGTATTGAAGCCAGATAATTCATTCTTTGATATACAACGATTAGGAGGGCAGCAAAGGAATACTTACTTAGGGACAGGTCCTTATAACGGACAGCAAGGATACTGCATGGATGGTAACTGGGCTTTTGATTATGCTGTAGGTGCTCGTTTTGGTTTGAATACAGAAACAGCTAATGTAAATCCTACATTTAGTATTAATAAAAAGGGTGGCGTAATAAACTTTAATTCGGGAATGTCGGGTAAATTTGTAGTGTTGGAGTATGTTTCTGATGGCTTAGAGTCTGGTGATGATTCAAGCGTAAGCGTGAATAAATTATTTGAACAGTTTATATATGCTTATATAAAGTTCTCTATTTTAAATGGGAGGTACGGAGTTCAGGAGTATGTTATTAATAGGGCAAGAAAAGACAAGTCTTCGTTGCTACGAAATGCTAAGTTAAGATTAAGTAACATTCACCCTGGCAGACTCTTGATGAATCTAAGAGGCCAAAATAAATTGATAAAGTAACATGGGAGATAGTCGTACAACTTTTATAGCAGGTAAGATGAACAAAAGCGTTGATGAACGCTTAATTCCACCAGGAGAATATGTAGACGCTTTGAATGTTAGGTTAGGTTCTACAGAGACTACTGAAATTGGTGCTGTAGAAAACTCTTTAGGTAATAGCCTTTTAACTAATTTACAGTTTGCGGGTCAAGACTTGGTTGGAGATGTTAGGTGCATAGGAGTATTTGAGGATGGCATTAATGAAACCCTATACTGGTTTGTTCATAATGAAAACAATCCCTACTCTTCAGATACAGGTGTTGTAGATTTAGTTGTATCTTATAACACTAACTCTGGTATTTTAATTTACCACTGCATAAGTACCTCTGTCTTAAACTTTAATTTCACTTACTTAATTACTGGGGTATCTAAAATAGAAGACCTGCTGTTTTTTACAGATGACTTAAATCCACCAAGGTGTATAAATGTGACAAGGGATTATGATTACCCTGGTCCTGGCCAAATAGATAATAGATTTGTAGAAGAAGATGTTAGTGTAATAGTTAAGCCGCCAGGTTTTGAGGATAGACTGGTAGACGGAGGGGGTAACTACATTACCTCTATGCCTCTGTCTTCACCTCATGTAGAGTTAAGCCTAATTGAAGGAGGGGAGCAGAACTACATAAAGACAAGATTTTTAACCTTTGCTTATAGGTATCGTTATGAGGACGGAGAGTATAGTGCCACCTCTTTATTTTCAACTCCAGCATTTGAGCCAGGTACTTTTGATTTAAGCCAGCAGAACTATTGGAATGCGGGTATGGAGAATAGGTACAACAGATGTATGGTTACATTTTCTACTGGCTCTCGAAGGGTAAAAGAAATAGACTTACTGTACAAGGAGACTACATCCAATGTTATATATGTAGTAAATAGATTCAAGAAAGCTGACTTAGAGATTTCCGACAATGACTTCTTTACTTATGAATTTATTAACTCTGAAATATATACAACTTTAGGGTCAGATGAGCTACTAAGACTTTACGATAACGTACCAAGAACAGCTAAGGCTCAAACTATTCAAGGCAATAGGTTGATGTATGGCAACTATGTAGACGGTTACAACATAACGAGAACTGAAGAGGGGCAGGTTATACCTGTTGAGTATAGAGTAGAACCATTTAGCAGATTTATAGCTGGAATTGCGTTAACTCTCCGAGAAGTTTCTTCAGGGTCTTATACTATAGGCGGTGTGGTAAGTGAAATGAACTCAGTTATAACATGGGATTTAGCGGCCATGCAGTCGGGAGGAAGTACAGTTGTAGAGTCTGGTACTGTAATAGATTTTGTTTTTCAGTTACAACAAACTACACCTACAGTGTGTACCGACTCAGGTACAAGTGCTCAGTGCGTCAACACCTCCTTACAGTCCTCACCTTTTTATGTGAGCATGACATTTGTAGCGGCTGTAGATTATGCAGACGTGAACGCAATGCTTTCCTCTCAAGAGTTTAAGGATAGAGTAGGGGGTAGTGCAGACCAAGGTTTTTCTGGGGCTTCAATAGTTCAAGAGATTTACCCTTGTAATAATAGTTCGGATGGCGCAACACTAAGTGACCAATTTTATGCTGCAGCTGAAGACCCTATGATAGGGACCACACTACAATTAGTAGGTGGTGGTGTGACTAACACCGCATGTTCTGTATCCGCTTTAGACACTAACCCTTTTCCAACCCCCTGCGCTACATTACCTATAACGGAAGGGACTACAGATAACACTACGGTTACAGCAGGTCAGATGGAGGACACCTCTATTGATTTTGCTGCTGCAGGTGTTGTTGTAGGTAATATAGTTATTGACTCATTGACAGGGTTAAGTGCTGAGGTCACTGCCGTTCCAGGTGGTGGTGGGGCTAACACTTTAACAATAATAGACATAAACGGTGGGCTTGCTACCTTGCAGGTGTCGGGTACGTTATTTCAGATTGTTACGGGTGCATCTTCTGTACCCCCATGCTCTCATGACGGTTTTGTTTACACAAACTCTGGTACAACATTTAGCTTACAGGTTCCCGCAACTCAATGGTTTTCTGCAGACGGAACAGCGGGTGGGGCTAACTACGCTGTAGCCTATAGGTACTATAATTTTGTGGCATTTAATTCTACGGCACGTTTTCAGTTATCTCCAACATCAGGCAGTTTACACTCTAACAGGGACTACGAGGTGGGTATAATGTATATGGATGCAGAGGGTAGGTCTTCTACTGTAATTACAAGTAATGACTCCACCTTATACTTCCCGCCATCAACATCTGTTTTAAAGAACAAGATAAGGGTAACACTTGATAGTTTACCACCTTACTGGGCAAGCAAGTACAAGTTTGTGGTTAAGCCAAGTCAGGGGACTTACCAAACTATTTTCTCAACTACTTTTTACCAACCAGATGGAAATGGAAGTGGAGCAACAGGACTTCCTGTAGCAACAGAGAATGACCCATCTCAAGTATGGTTTAGGTTAGAGGGTCAGAATCAAAACATACTTCAGGTAGGAGACGAGCTTACTGTAAAGCAGGACAGTCAGGGTGTTGTTCTAACAGAGCAAAAATCAGTGGTCTTGGCTATTCAAGCCTTCTCAGGTGGCGGTATAACATCTATATCTTTACCTGGTTTGTATATGCTCCTTAAGCCTTCAGGGTGGTCTATAGAAACTTCTGACAATGCGTATTATTTTTATGGTACAAGATCAAGTACCGTTTTTGCACCATCCGATACTCCTTGCGTGTCAGCGTATCCTTTAAATGATAGCATCGGTGTTCCCTACACCATACCAGCGGGGTCAACTATTAAAATAAAGTGCTGGATATACAGAAATGGAGGAGGGGACTGCAGTAAAAGGATAGAGTTTGATGAAACATTTACATCTTCATCTGACTACTCAGACTTTAGAGCATGGGCGTTGGGGGATAACTTATCAAGTCAAATGACCACAGGTAACTCCACAAACATTAACGGAGAAATGACCTTAAGTTTTAATAATAATTTAGGTACTATATGTAATTCTGCTGTAATAGATTCAGGTGATGCTCAAGCAAGTATTTCTGTAAATGCAGCTGGAGGATTGTTTTTTAATTTAAACAGCGGAGGATTAAGAGTTTGTCAATCAGCAGGTGGTAATCTACTGGATGATTTATCAGAATCATTTGGTGTTGGAGCTGGTGGAGGATATAATCTTCATAGCCCACATGTAAATTTAAGAATTGAAGTGACAAGGGTTATTGGTTCGTTTGTATTTGAAACAGAACCACAGGAGGTTGACCCTAACTTGTTTTATGATGCGTCAGAGTTGTTAGATATTGAGTCTGAAACACCTGGTGGACAAAAGTATCATATGGCTAAAAGGGACTTTATACCAACAAACTTACAGCCTAATAATTATGTTTTATCTGCAGCTTCACAAGACCAAACCTCTGGCGGGTTATCTCTTATAACTGTGTTAGATGATTACAACTGCTACACCTTTGGTAACGGTGTTGAAAGTTTTAGGATTCATGACAACCCTGCAGGAAAGACTTTTAATTTAGGGGAGAGAACAGTAGCCGTATCTAACCAAGACTTTCAAGAAGCCGATAGGTTTGCAGGCATTACATATAGTGGGGTTTATAGTAGCTCCTCTAACTCTAATAACCTAAATGAATTTAACTTAGGCTTAGTAAACTTCAAGGATTGCGAAACAAGTTTTGGACCTATTCAAATATTACATGCAAGGCAGACAGATATACTTACCCTACAAGAGGACAGGATATCTTATGTGTTGGCAGGGAAAGATATTATCAGTGACTCTGCTGGAGGTGGTGCTATCATATCTGTGCCTACTGTGTTAGGTCAACAAATAGCGAGGATAGAGGAGTTTGGGATTAGCTTTAATCCTGAGAGTTTTGTTTCTTGGGGTTACGATATGTTTTTTACTGATACCAAGAGAGGTGCTGTAATTAACCTGCGTGGTTCAAATAAGCAGAATGATGAGGTGCAAGTTGTGTCCAAGTTAGGTATGAACTCTTGGTTTAGGGATACCTTTAACACTCAGCTCACTACTCAGAAGTTAGGTGGGTATGACCCTTACATGAACGAGTATGTTTTAGGAACCAACTTGCGTACCGTCCCTGTTTTGGAAAATAAAATTCCTTGCAATCAAACCCTTACTCAGGTAGACAGCAATACAATTATTGAGTATGAAGTAGTTTTAGGGGCTATTGTAGGTCAGGTTAACATACCTTACACAATAACACCTGGCGGCTCACTAAGCATAAGCGTAACGTGGAATGGGTCTGTAGTTGCATCGGTTAGTAATGCTACAGTAAGTGGGTTTCTTACATTTGCAAAAAGCTTAAACTCACAGCAAACTTGCTTTGTAACAATAACACCTGTAGCAGCAAGCTACTCTATAACTGTAGACTGTTTACCTAAAAATCCTATAACGGTAATACAGGTTGTGACTAACACAAACAACTATGGCGGTGAGTTTATTCACACCTCATACAACTGGACTGACGGCTTTACTGTTAGCCCTTCAGCAGGATTTTCTTCTGCACAGTTAACAGTACCACAGGCTTCAGAGTATCAATCCAATGTAGGTAACAGGTCTCTTGGAGTGTTCCCTTATAACGGTGTAGACATAAAATTAAAAACGCAAAAGTACGGCATAGACACATTTGACTTTAACCCTGACATACATAAGTTCAGAATACTCTCTTCCAACACCCTGTATGAGGACACAGATGCAGACTTGAGTGCCTTGTTAACCGCTTCGTCATTAGTAGGCGGGGGTGTAATAACAAGTCCAGCACCTAATGAATACCAAGGGGTGGAGACAGGATTTTATCTTCCTGACTTTAACCAATACCTATACTTGATATGGGACTTAAGGTTAATCAGCTCTCAAATAGTTTGTTACTGTCAGACCACTGATGAGGCTAACGATGTGTGTTGCGAGTGTGAGGTAGCTTGTAGAAACGCTTACTTCGGCCCTCGGTCAAACTCCGTAGGAATGGTTTGCACAACTGACGTAGATAGTCCAGGTAACTTAGGGACAAGATCGTATAATGGAAACGGAGGTCTACCTACAATAGGGGATATAGTTTATAACACCAACAACTGCGGGCTGCCGACTATGCAACGTGGTTTTTACATAGTCAGTCCTGTAACACCTTCAGTTTTACCTAAGAAGTGGGTTCAAATAGATGACACAGGAACTGTAATTTCGGGAGGAACATGTTAAATAATAAAGTAAAATATGGCTTGTAATAATTCAACAACAATATATTGGGGAGGTGTTAGTTTTTCTACCGCCCCTCAAATATATACCGACCCTGAGCTTACTGCCGTTGCTATTGACGGGTGGTACTCTATAGGGAATGTATATAGAGAAATGACGGGAGGCGTGTTAGGCGCAGCTCAGGCTTGTCCTTCATGTAAGTTTAACTGTGACACAGGTATTATAACTGGAAATGGGAGTGTAGGTAAGTATAACGTGAGTGTAGGTTTAGGAGGGACTACTGGTGCGGTTATAATTAGATTCAGACCTCATGGTGCTCCAGACAGGTGTACGTGGACTTTTGACGGTGTTAGTGCGTCTGAGTATAGTAGCCCTGTTTTTGGTTACATGGAGGGGCTTATTGGAAACGGTGGAGCAAGTGGAACACATGTATGTGGAAGTGTCACTATAACTAATGCTAACGGAAGTAATGGTATACCCTTCCCAGGGTTTCAGCATAGTTATAATTTTTCTGGAAATAATTTTGTAGTAGATGAGGACGAGTTTGGTTCTCCTATTCCTGCTACGGCAGGGCCTTACTCTGCTGCAGAAACGACATTAGTTAATGGGACGGTAGACTATGTGACCATGGTTGTACCAAAACCAACCCCATCTCCTTCTCTCTTAGTTCTTACGATAGACGGACCTTGTCTTTATACCGTTTGGGATTTGCAGGTAAACTGCCCTATCAAGCTTAATAAGTTTAATGCAGGTACAAATGGTGGTACGTGTGGGTTTAACTTCTCCTCACCTATATACACTGCTCATGTAGGAAATGACACAGGTGTTTCAACCACTATCTCTGTAAACGATTGGGTTTTTAACGATGAGAATGGGGTCACTCAAACTCCTGCAGGGATATACCCTGTTGATGTGCTTGGGGTAAACAACTTAATGACGGTGTCTGCAGACGGTGTAGTTACTAATATAGCACCTTGTTAAAAAACATATAGGAAATGGCAGAAACAAATCAACCGCACACAGTATCTTACAGTCAAGACGTAAAAGGGTGGCCTTCATTCTATTCATTTTTACCAGACTACATGGCTGGCATGAATGGGTTTTTCTATTCGTGGAATGGGGGTAACTTATACAGACACAACACTAACCAGACTCGTAATAACTATTACGGTGTTCAGTATAGTTCTACCATCACCTCTGTTTTTAATGCAGAACCTATGATGATAAAACTCTTCAAGACTATGTCTTACGAGAGTGACGATAAGTGGGAGTGTACTTCTTTGTTTTCTGATTTAAATACAGGGTCTATGCTCTCCACTTACTTTGAACAAAAGGAGGGTGAGTGGTTTACTTACCTCAGAGAGAATGAAGGAACGGTTGAATGGAGGGCCAGGTCAGCAAATGGTATTGGAGTATGCGTAAACATTAGCGGTCCTCCGACTGCGACTGTGATTGAGTTTGGTGTAAACATAGGGAGTATACTAAGCGTAGGTGATTTAATGTACTGGGTAGTTCCAGTTGCTCCTACCCCTGGAAACCCTAACCCACCATCAGGCGCACCAACACTTGGTGGACCTGTTCTTTCTATTGTAAGGCAGAGCAGTACAAGTGTTGGGGGGGTCGTAACCCCGTCATCTATTACAGTAGACTGTAGTGGTGGTACAGTACCTTCTATTGGAAACTTCATAACCGCTATAAAGAACTCAGTTGCGGAGTCTCATGGGGCAAGAGGCTACTACCTAAACTTCACACTTAAGAATGTAAATGTAAATGCTGTAGAATTATTTTCTGTTGGGGGGAGTGTAATGAAAAGTTATCCATAGATTTTGTTATCTTTGTCTCAATGAAATTTAGTGTGAAGCCCTTAAAAGAAAATGACTACGAGGAAATTCTTTGCAAGTGGTGGAAGGATTGGAGGTGGACACCTCCGTCTAAAGACTTTTTACCTGAAGACGGTAAGGGGGGGTTTATTGTGTACGAGGGTGACACTCCTATATGTGCTGGCTTCATGTATCTCACTAACTCAAAAGCGGTATGGTGCGACTGGATAATTTCAAACATAAAGTACACAGACAGAGAGAAAAGAAAAGAGGCGTTGGAGTTATTAGTAAACACCATCAGTGAAGTTGCTAAAGGTTTAGGGAAGAAGTATGTGTATGCGCTAATTAAAAACCAACCTTTGATTAACACATACAAGAAGGTAGGGTTCGTTGAAGGTGGGTCTTACACTCAAGAAATGATTAAAAAAATATAACATGGCAGCAATAACATCAGCAGTATTAGGTATAGCTACATCGGGGGCTGCATCGGTTAAGAGTTTTGTAGACGCAAAAAAAGCGAGGGATGAAGCAAGTGATGCAGAGAATGCCGCTAAAACATTTATGGACGAGGCGAGGGCTAAGGCTGAGATAGACTTTTTTGCTGGCCTAACACTACCTATGGACGCATACGAATATGAATTTGAGAATCGATTAGCTGGACAACAACAATCGATAGAAGCTTTACAGGAAGGAGATTCCAGAAGTTTAGCAGCTGGTGTAGGAAAAGTTGGAGCCACCCAAACTGCAGCAGGAGAAAGTACTCGTATTGCTATGGGTGAAGAAATATCTGATCTTAATAAAATGAAGGCAACCTCTAAAGAGGATATAAACCAGCAGCTAATGGAGATGGATGTGGCGTCAGCAAAAGATTTAAATAAATTAAGACGTGACAAAGAAAAGGAGCGTGCTCTTTCTATAACACAAGGTATAGAAGGGATTTCAGGAGTGATGGAGGGGGCTAATGATCTTGTTGCTTTGTACTCAAAAAAGGATAAAAAGGATAAGGATGAGGATGAGGATGAGGATGATGAAGGATAGAAACCATAATTAAAAAGATACTATGGCTAAAAGAAATATAGACTTTGAAGTTTACGAAAGACAAGATGAATCCGCACAGGTAAATTGGACTAAGGCTGCATCAGATCTTACAACAACACTTACTGACATTCGTAATGACAGGGTTAAAAGGAAGGACGCTTTAAACCAAGAGTACTTAGACACTCAAGATATTGTAAATGACTTAGGTCAGTACGACAACACTACCGTTCAAACTCTTGTTATGAATATAGCTAATAATGGTGGTGAGATGGCTACAAACTTTCACAATGAAGTTAAAGCTGGTAGAGCGAAACCATCAGAACAAAACATGTTTATGCACAACTTATCAACAGACTTTACGCTGCTTAAAAAAAATGCACTGGGCTTCGATACAGCATTTAAAAAATTTGCAGAAAGAGAACAACTGAAAAAGAGTGCAAGGGCTGAAGGATGGTGGGCTGGACAGTTAACGGGTTTTGCCTCTCTTGATAATTATGAAGGTGTAACCGATGCACTTACAGGTAAGATTTCTCTTATACATAAAACTGATAAAACCAAGAATACAACTCTTCAACAGCTTACTTTATTAATGAATCAGCAGATTGACGCCTTCGATAAAAAAGCTCAAGTAGCTTTAGCTACTTCTGACTTAGGTGTTATGGTAGAGTCTGAATGGAATAGCAAAAATCCAGGCAGAAACTATAAAGAAATTAGTACAGAAGAGCAGACTGCCTATGGTAGAAGATTTATAGAAGAGAATAAGGATAACGAAGAATTTCAAGATTTTATGAAATCTTCAGAGTCTTTGTTAATTGGAAGCCCTCAACAGCAGGCTGACATGTTGGCTACACTTGTACCAGGACCAGACGGTAAGGTTGGTTACTATAAAAATGGTAGTGAAGCTGACTTTAAGGAGTGGGAGAAAAATAATCCAGGGAAGGAGAAGATTCAAGTTCCAGAGTTACCTACTGGTAAAGGAACGCCTGAAGGTACTGAATTTAGAAAATGGCTTATAGAAACGCACAGTGAATATGCAACTGCTAATCAGATAGACCCAGAAGGAAGTAATGACTTTATACAAGCAGCTTACGCTGAGTATGGTAAAGAGTATGCTAAAGATTCTTTAAAGATAGAGCCAACTACAACAAAAGGCATTAACCCAATTATGGTTCAATCTATGGGAAAAGATGGCCTTGCTAAGGTTTCAATTACAGATGAGCAGGACGAGGCGAGTAGACGTTTAGCTAACCAATTAATACTAATGTCTCAAGATTCATCTTACACAGTTGAAGCTAAAAAGACGGGTGAAAACGCTCCATCAACACAAAGGGGAACAAAAACTGCAGCCCAAATTGCTGAAGAGCAAGCACTTGAAAAACAAAGTGATAGGCTGGGAGAATATATCATAGCTTATACAGACGCTGACGCTGAAAAAAGAAAAGCTGCGATGGACAATCTAATAGCACAAGGAAACGCTAAGATAAAAGCAGCAAACGCAAAACTATCATCTCCAGATGATTACTCTCCTACAATTGTTAGTGTGGACCCCGTTGATACAAACAATCCAGATAGCAGCAGGACGATTATATTCAGTGATGGAACTCGAAAACAGCTTACAGGTGACTTTACTGAACAAACTATAACCCTTGATTTTATTGTTAATCCTGATGACGCGCTTACAAGAGATTCAACAGAGGAGTTGGCAGCTTTAAGACGTTTTGATCCAGAAACGGGAATAACAAGTTCAGGTGATGCAACTACAGTTTCACAAGCAGTATACGAACTTCCTGACTATGATATTGAATTATTAATAGATGGCCAAGCGATAACACCAAAAGACTACATATCCGCTGAGTACGGATATTCAACTAATCCAGGAGAGTTTACTTTTGGTCCAGATACTACCACAGGAATTGCTGAAGGTTTTGAATCTATGATTACAGGAGCTGTTAATTCAGATATTTTAAAACAATTTAAAAATAATGGTAAAGGTCTTAGTGTTGATATTAGCGAAGATAGTGAGGGGTATGATGTAATAACATTTAACTTTGGAGGTAGCAGTTATGTTGTAGGAAATACAGATAACGGTGGAGTAGCTTTGTTTGACATGAACGGATACGATTTATGGCAAGAGTTACAAGATAAATTACTTAATCCAGTACTTAAAGCATACAATGATAAAAGATCGGGACGTGGTACAAGTGGAACAGAAGGAACAGGAGGAACATCAAGATAAAACAAACTATGGACGAGCAACTATTAAAAGATTTTTTAGAGACTGCAATACAAGATAAATATAATTGGGAGGTTATTATGCCAAAGTTTCCTGAGCTTGAAGATGTCGATTTACAAGTTTTAAAAGACTATGCAGAAACTGCAAAGGTTAATAATTATAATTACGATGTAATAAACCCTAAGTTTCCTGAGTTATTTAAAGCAGATACTGAAGTAAAAAAAAAAGACGAACCCGCTTCTACTTCTCAAGAGGAAGTTATGGGTGGAGGTACACAGGTCGTGGAAGAACCTGGCTCATTGGAGCCTTCCGTTCAAGGGTCTGATTATGAATACAAAAGAGGAGTAGACGCTCAAGGTTTAGAGATAGGTTTCTCAGATGAATACATTAACAAACTTGAAAATCCTAACCAAGAGGCTGAGTTAAGAAGGGAAGCTTTAAGTGATTATAAACCAGGAGTAGACGCTCAGGGTATAGAGATGGGGTTCTCAGAAAGTGGTCTTGATAACCTAATCTTTGATGACGCTATAAAGAAAGAACAGGAAAACATTACTCAAGAAGATGACACGCTCTTAGAGGACTTCTTTGGGAAGAATATACTCACAGATTTTTGGGGAGATATGTATAGAGCTGCTGCTCAAGGTCAAGCTCAAGGGGGATCTTTAGACGAGTCGTTAGAGTTGTTTGTTAAGGGTAAGGATGTGACTGATGAGGATATTCAAGACTTCATTATAGCACAAGAAAGAATGAACAACGCAGGTCAGTCAGATGAGATGCGTGACTTCAGTAAAATATATGAAGAAGATGGTGGTGGATGGTGGGGATTTATTAAAGGAGTTGCATCTAATCCAAGTGTTATTCCTCAGCTCTTTGTTTCATCTGTCAGTGCTATGGTTAACCCTACAACACTTGCAGCTGCTGGTGTAGGTGCAGGTACAGGTGCGGCTATTGGATCAACAGGATTTAGTGCTGGTCCGTTAGGAGTTTTTACTACTGCGGGTGGAGCTATGGTAGGAGCAATGGCTGCATCGGGTGCTGTGTTGGAAGCTGGTTTAAGTTTTGCAGAGCTACTCTTGGAGCAGCTTGACGGTAAGCCAATGACTAAAGAAAATGTTAGGGAGATACTGGAGAGCGAAGAGAAGATGCAAGGCATTAGGTTTAAGTCCGCTGGGAGGGGTATAGCTATTGGTGTTATAGACGGTATTACAGGAGGTGTTGCAAGTAAGGTTACGGCTAAAGTTGCAGGAGCTACAGGGAAAAAGTTATTAGCATCTGCAGCAGGTGGTACTGTTGAGGCTTTTGGTGGTGGTGTTGGAGAGGTGGCTGGTCGATTGGTAGCAGGCCAAGAGATGGATGTAGCTGAGATAGGTTTTGAGAGTGTAGCAGGAACCGCAACAACTCCTCTTACTGTAGGGTATGGTCTATATAAATCCCCTAAATATTATATCAATCCAGATAACGTAGGGGGTGAGAATAAACTTTCTAAAGTAAGTGGACGTGAAATGGCTAAGTTCATTAGAGAGTCAACTGATGAGGAAATAGCAGGTGCTCAGTTGAGTTTTAAAAACGATCCAGTTTTAGAGGAGATTGCTAAAGAACGTAAACTAAAAATTAAAGAAGGAGCCGTAATAAATTCAGACCTAAAACAAGCGGGTATTGACGGTGAAGAAAATTTAAAGACGCTTACTGCCTTAGAGTTAGAGAAACAAAACCTATCAGGGAACACTACTGAGGCTGGTAAAAATAGACTGTCTCAAATAGATAAAGAAATTAAAGAACTTACTACTGCAGCACAGGCTGAGTCTGCTGAGGCAAGGGTTAAATCAAAGATACTTTCGGACAATATTTTTAATTTAATTGTATCCAGAGATGTTCTTAAGAGTGATGAAGCGGAGGCTATTATAAAAGAATCCTACCCTAATGTAGAAAAGATTAGGATTGTTGATGATAAGCTTGTTATTACTTACAAGAAGTCCGAACAGAGGGAGTCATACACTGAAGAGGTGTATGTCTCAGGAAGACCTGCCGACACAGCTAAGAGAGGTAAGGACGCTATAAACAAATCTACCTTGGAGCAGCAAGCAGCAGAGGCAGCAGCTGTAGTAGACTCGCCTGTAGTAGAGACTGAGAAGGCTCCTGTTACTCAAGCAGAGAAGGACCTCGTTGAAGACATTAAATTTTCTGAAGAGGTTTTAGATAATCAAGACCTTACTCAAGAGGATAGAACCGCAAGAGAGGAGAACCTTACCAAACTAAAGCAGGAGTTGTCTGCAGTACAAGAGGCAGCACCTGCAGTAGAGACAGCACCTACTGAAATAGATATTGTAACTAAAACAGAACAAGATGCCACTCAAGAGTCAAGCACAAAAGAAGTGGATGTACAAGAAACCCGTTTAAAAAAACGGATTGACAGAACCAAAGCTGATTTTAAAGCGGCCACAAATATTAAAGACAAAGCTCAGGCTGTAATTAGTTTTCTTAATAATGCCACCGTAAGCAACTCAGATGTAACCCAGGAGGATATGTCTTGGTACCAAGAGTCTAAGGCAAAACTTGAGGCTGAAGGGTATGTGTTTGAGGGTGAGCTCGGTAGAGAGCTTCCAGTGAGCGAGCTTTACGATATTAATAATGAAAGGGAAAGCGACAGCGTTCCAGCGGGAGTTACAATTATAGAAAGCATTGTACAACCCAAGCGTATTGTAGGGGGGAAGAGTGTGGGGAGACCAGTATACAATGTAATACAAGGAACAGGGACTACGATAGAAAGAGCGGCCCTTGCAGCTGAAGTGGATTCTCTTTCTGATAGTATGACTATTGAGAACATGAAAGAGGTTGCTCCAAAGTTAGCAGCTGCAGAAAAAGCACTAAAAAAATATAACGAGGCTAACTTCACCTCTCCAGTACAAACAGAAATAAACGTAAAACAAGATGCCATTCAAGAGCCAAGCACAAAGGAGGTGGATGTACAAGAATCTACCAATGATAGCAGAGAAGTGGGAGAAGGAGACACAGAAGTCGAGCCTACCACCAAGAGCGAGACCAAAGAAGAGGGTGAGTCGGAATCCGATACTACCCAAACAGCGGAAGAGGAAGTAATGACTCCTCAAGAGGAGGCAGAAGCTGCTGCTGACTTGAGGGAGCTAATAGGTGAAACAGAAGCAGAGTTAGATACAGAGTTAGATACAGAGGTAGATACAGAGGCAGAGGTTGAGGTAGAGGCAGAGGTAGATACACCACCTGCAGTAGAGACTCAAGAGGAGGTTATTATAGCGGACAATAAAGGTAACGTTACTATTAAGGAAGGTGTAACTAACTCAAAAGTAAAACTTAAAGGAGAGCAATGGAGAGGAAATGAAAACTTAATTGTTACAAACAGAGAGACAGGGAAGGATGATAACTATTATTCTTCAAGAATGTTTGCAGAAGAAAATCCTGACACATCTGTTCAGGATCATGAAAATAAAATAGTAGTATTAGCTAAGAAGGCAAGTAAGGCTATATCCAAGATACTACCTAACACTAAGATTGTTGTACACAGGTCGGAGGCTGCTTACAATAAGTTTGTTGCTGAAGAAGGTTCCAGGGGGGTTTTTGATCCCACCACTAACATTATTCATGTTAACATGCCAAAGGCTACTGCTAAGACTATAGCACACGAAGTCTTTCATGCAGTCTTGTACAATAAGTTTGGTACTGATGCTAAGATAGAGGACGTAACTAAAAGAATGGTTGCTGCTGTTAAAAGAAAGGTAACTGATAAAAAATTAAAAAAAGAACTAAAAGATTTTTCCGATAATTATACTGAGTTTCAAAACGAAGAGTACTTATCTGAGTTGGTAGGGGTGTTAGCAGATAACTATCCATCACTGTCAGCGAAAGAGAAAAACATTGTTCGTGTCTGGTTAGAGAAGATAGCAGAGATTATTGGTATACCAACAGAAATAGATACTGATGCTGATGTTTTAGATTTACTGAACACCATTGGCAAGAGTGTTAAGGAAGGAAAAGAAATTACTGCTACAGAGGTTAAGCAGTTGGACTTGTTTGAAGGAGGGGAGTTTGTAGACAACCCATCTACTGCTTTTAAAGAACATAAGGTAGGTGGCTTTGATGTAACATATACTGAAAACGAAAAAATAGCAGAGTATGTAAAAGACGGAAGGATAACTGAACCAGAAAACCTTGAAAGTTTTAGAGGTAATAAAACTGCTATTACTTCTCCTGATGATATGGTGGTAGGAGAAATATCTTTTGAAGGGGAAAAAATATTCAAAGGTCAAGGAGGTTTATTTTTTGTAACTAAGTTTGGAGATGTTTGGGCTGCAGGAGATGAAACAACAGCAACTAAATTAGCAGATATGATTAATAAAAGTGTAGATGCTAATGGAGGTAAAGGATACCTT
>TARA_R110002049_G_scaffold223368_1_pt1 | contig 17867 bp, 16 predicted proteins | sample TARA_R110002049 | Tara Oceans TARA_R110002049 (sample SAMEA4396941) | marine metagenome | biome: Polar Biome; feature: [SRF] surface water layer (ENVO:00010504); material: water (ENVO:00002006), including particulate matter (ENVO:01000060) such as... | depth 5 m | reverse complement strand
TACATTACTTTTGCTTCTTTAAAATCAATCTAAATAAGCTTGCAATATACTTTAGCACATTTAAAACGTGGGGAAACAGCGATAATTACTGATGTTTCCTCAGTTCATATTCCTTTAAAACTTCTGGAAATGGGTTGTTTGCCTGGTAATTCCGTAACACTTGTGCAAGTGGCTCCTTTTGCAGACCCCATGTATTTAAATATTAATGGATCGCATTTAGCCATAAGAAAAGAAACTGCTTCTCATATTTTAATTGAAAAAATAACGGATGAGTAAGCAAATTAATGTCGCTTTAATAGGAAACCCCAACACAGGAAAAACCTCGGTTTTTAATGCCTTAACGGGTTTAAATCAGAAGGTTGGGAATTATCCTGGTATTACCGTTGAAAAAAAAGAAGGCATCTGCAAATTACCCCGTGGCGTTAAAGCACATATTATTGATTTACCCGGAACTTACAGTTTAAATGCATCGTCGCTTGATGAAAATATAGTTATAGAACTTCTTTTAAATAAAAATGACAAAGATTTTCCAGATATAGCCGTTGTGATAAGTGATGTTGAAAACCTAAAACGAAACCTACTTCTTTTTACACAAATTAAAGATTTAGAAATTCCTACGATTTTGGTTATTAATATGGCCGATAGAATGCGCTACAAAGGCATTTCATTGGATATTGAATACCTTGAAGCACAACTTCAAACAAAAATTGCTTTAATAAGCACACGTAAAAAAGATGGTATTGATTACTTAAAAACACTCATTGCTAACTTTAAGGATATTTCAGTTACGCCCTGTTTGAATGCTTCGGAAATTGATACTGAATATTTTAACAATCTGCGTAAAGCGTTTCCAAATCAACTTTTATACAAACTTTGGTTGGTAATAACCCAAGATGTAAACTTTGGAAAAACAAACCGAAACGAAATAGATGCTGTTGCCAATTTTAAGACAAAGAGCAAAGGCGATTTAAAACGATTACAACAAAAGGAAACCATAAAACGCTATCAGTTTATCAATAATGTGCTTAAAAAAGGACAAACTATTGATGTGTCTCAAGCAAAGGATTTACGAATCAAGTTAGATCGTATTTTAACTCATAAGGTTTGGGGTTATCTTATTTTTGCTGTTATTTTACTTACCATATTTCAAGCTATTTACGATTGGTCAAGCGTTCCCATGGATTTTATTGACGGTATTTTTGCCTCTTTAAGTGAATGGACAAAACATGTGCTTCCTAAAGGTGCGTTCACCAATTTATTGGCAGAAGGTATTATTCCAGGGCTAGGAGGCATTGTTATTTTTATTCCACAAATTGCGTTTTTATTCCTATTTATAGCCATCCTTGAAGAAAGCGGTTATATGAGTCGTGTTGTGTTTTTAATGGATAGGGTTATGCGCCGTTTTGGGCTTAGCGGAAAAAGTGTTGTGCCGCTTATTTCGGGTACTGCTTGTGCTATTCCGGCCATTATGGCTACCCGTAATATTGAAAGCTTGAAAGAACGCTTAATTAGCATATTAGTCACACCGTTTATAACATGTTCTGCAAGATTGCCTGTTTACTTAATTATTATAGCTTTAGTAATCCCAGAAGGTAGAATTTTTGGATTGGGTTATCAAGCACTAACGCTTATGCTGTTATACTTAATTGGTTTCGGAACTGCAATATTTTCAGCTTACCTATTGAATAAAATACTCAAAATAAAAAGTAAAACGTTTTTTGTGGTAGAAATGCCAAACTACAAATTACCACTTTTTAAAAATGTGGTTTTAACGGTTATTGAAAAAACAAAATCTTTCATTTTTGGTGCAGGAAAAATCATTTTAGCCATTTCAATAATTTTATGGTTTTTAGCCTCTTATGGCCCTGGAGATCAATTTAATGATGCTGAAAACATTGTAACTTATAAGTATAGTTCTCAAAATTTAACCCAAGATGAATTACAACAAAAAATTGCATCACATAAATTAGAACATTCATTTATTGGTATTACTGGTCGTGCCATTGAACCTGCCATTAGACCTTTAGGTTACGATTGGAAAATAGGGATTGCCATTGTAAGTAGTTTTGCAGCACGCGAAGTTTTTGTGGGCACTTTAGCCACCATTTATAGTGTTGGAAATGATGACGAAGATACTATAAAAAATCGAATGGCTGGAGAAGTAAATCCTATTTTAGGAGGCCCGTTATTCACATTTGCATCGGGTATTTCGTTATTATTATTTTATGCCTTTGCGATGCAATGTATGAGTACTTTGGCAATTGTAAAACGTGAAACGAATAGCTGGAAATGGCCCATTTTGCAATTAGTAATTATGACGGGAATTGCTTATATTACAGCTTTAATTGCTTTTCAGCTTTTGAAATAATTACTAAAATAATTCCTTCCCTTTTTTAGGGAAGGTGGATTTCGATTTAACAAAATCGAAAGACGGAAGGGTTTATTAAAAAACAACTCTTATTTTAAAAGAAGAAGATTCAAAGTTATTTAACATGGTTTAAACCGACAAATAAAACATGAACACCATTATTCAAAACATATTAGTTTTTTCTGCCATAGCATTTGCATTGTTTTTTTTGGTTAAAAAATTCTTCTGGAAAAAAGCTAAATCCAAAAAAGCATGTGGCGGTGGTGATGGTTGTGGGTGTCATTAAAATCACTTCTTAAGTAAAGCTTCCAAATAATTATGCGTATTTAAGTATTCAACCCGCAACGCTTTTAAGTGTTTTATTATAGTCTCTCGATGAATATAATCTGATTTTAAACAATCATTCCCATTATAATCTGTAACCACTAAAGCAATATACCAGTTACCATTTCTTGACATATAAACATCTTCAAACATAGGATCCCAGCCCTTATTATCTAAAGCAGCATCTACAAAAAGAGGTAAAATATTTAATGTTTTGTTTGGAATTTCAACCTCATAAAAAGAGAAATAATGTAATTTACCATCAATTTCAAAGGGCACATTCCATTCTACATCTTGATGATTTAATTCATATTTAATATTCACATAGTTATAAAACTCGTCAGCATCTTTTGGGTCTTCAAAAATAAAAGCGTTTTGTCTCGGAAGTTTCCTTTTAAACTTTTTAGCAACCATCACTTTATCAGTTTTAATATTTGGTGCAATTCTAAGTGGAATACACGAAAAACTAGAGAGAAATAAAACTGAAAGTATAAATTGCTTGATAGAAAATCGTTTCACAATAGGCATCAATAGTTGTACCATTGGGTTAATTTTTCATACTAATTTTACTGAAAAAGATAATATATATTAATTTTTTTAGTTACATTTGAAAAATATTTAAGCTTACTTAAAAATATTTTAAAGCCATACAAATGTCCGTAGCCATTGAAAACTTTGTAAAAGCCATTTACAAAAACGAAAAACGCGATAATAATGACACCAAACCAGGTAACATTGCCGCAGTATTAGGGATATCAAACGCCGCAGCTACTGATATGGCTAAAAAACTAGCAACTAAAGATTTATTGCACTACCAGAAATATCAAGAATTAAAACTGACAGATAAGGGCAATAAAATGGCACTTAATGTGGTGAGAAAACATCGGCTTTGGGAGTCTTTATTATTTAAAATGTTTGATATGTCGCTTCATGAAATTCATCGTGAATCGGAAATTCTCGAACACCAAACCTCAGATTTTCTAGCCAATAAAATAAGCGAATATTTAGGCAACCCAAAATTTGATCCCCACGGAGACCCAATACCCAATGCCGATGGCGAAATTACCACAACTGATACATCTATTGCCTTATCCAACACCGAAGAAGGAAAATCGTATATCATTTCAAGATTAATGAGTGATGATAAGGAGTTTTTTGATTTCTGTTCGCAACACGGTCTAAAATATGGCAACACCATTTTGGTATCGAAACAATTCATTAAAAATAAAATGACCCAAATTTTAGTAAACAACAACACCATCATTTTAAATGAAGATTTTACATCCATTATTTACGTTAATGAAAGCCATTAAAACCACTATACTATTTACACTTTTCACATGGCCTTTTTCAATGTTTTCCCAAGAAAAAGAAAACAAATTAGTAGCTTTAATAACTGACAGACCTGATGCTACCGAGTCACCAAACACAATCCCTAAAGGATACGTTCAAGTAGAAACAGGTTCGTTTTTCGAAAGTTTTGAAAACAATACTATTAAAAACGAAACCTATACCTACAACACTACATTAGTACGATTAGGACTATTGGACAATTTAGAATTTAGGTTAGGTTGGGATTTTGTTGAAACTTCTACTAAAATAAACGGTAATAAACTAAACAATGTTTCAAGCGGTTTTAACCCTTTGCTTTTTGGTATGAAAATAGCTGTAACAGAAGAAAAAGACGGCTTTCCAGAAATTGGTTTTTTAGGCCATCTATATCTTCCATTTACAGCTGGCAAAGATTATAAGCCAGAAAATACAGGTGTTGATTTTCGATTTTCATTTTCACATACTTTAAGTGAAAAATCTAGTTTATCCTATAATTTGGGCGCGCAATGGGCCGATGGTTCACCCGAGGTCGCTTATGTTTACTCTTTATCTTATGGTTTAAGCGTATCACAAAAACTAGGCATTTACACAGAACTTTATGGCAATTTACCAGAAAATAGTAAAGCCAACCATTTATGGGATGCTGGATTTACTTATTTACTTTCTAGTAACGTACAACTTGATGCCACTGTTGGCTCAAGCATCACAGAAGGACAAGATATTTTATTAAGCACTGGTATTAGTTTTAGATTACCTACTAAAAAAGAATGAAATGAAAAAAACAATACTATTATTAACCATTATAATAGCGTTTTTCAGCTGTAAAAGCGAAAAAAAACAAAACGGGAAACTCAATGTAGTTACAACAACCTCAATGATTTCCGATTTGGTTAAAAACGTGGGAGGCGATGCAATAAACCTGCAAGGTTTAATGGGTAGCGGCGTAGATCCGCATTTGTATAAAGCCAGTGAAGGTGATGTTGCCAAACTATCAAACGCAGATATTATTTTTTATAATGGCTTGCATTTAGAAGGCAAATTAGTTGAAGTTTTCGAAAAAATGAAAACCAGAAAAACCATTGCCATTGCTGATGCTTTAGATGAAAGTACGCTTATCGGTTCAGAGTATTTTGCTTCCAATTACGACCCGCATATTTGGTTTAATATCGAGTATTGGAAACAAGCCACACAGTTTGTAGTCAAAACACTTTCTGAGTCTATTCCAGAACAAAGTGAAACTTTTAAAACCAATGGTGCTAATTATTTAAAAAAACTAGAAGCCTTAAAAACAACTATAACATCAACCATAGAAACACTCCCAAAAAAGCAACGCATTTTAGTTACCGCCCATGATGCCTTTAACTATTTTGGAAAAGCATTCGATTTTGAAGTTGTCGGATTACAAGGTTTGTCAACAGCCACCGAAGCAGGGGTTCAGGATGTTCAAAAACTGGCAGCCTTTATTATAGAAAATAAGGTGAAATCTATTTTTGTAGAAAGTTCTGTGCCAAAACGTACTATAGAAGCGCTGCAGGCCGCGGTAAAATCTAAAAATCACGACGTTACTATCGGTGGCACGCTATATTCAGATGCTTTGGGCAATGCAGGAACCGTTGAAGGCACTTATATTGGGATGTTTGAATATAACGTAAACACCATTGTAAATGCACTCAAATAAGTCAGCAGTTTACAGCGCAGTAAACAGTGCTTACTCAAATGAATAAAATAAATTAATTAAAATAAAAATTTTCAGAAGCTATTTCCTGCTATCCGCTATATCTTTTTTGTGCTAAAATAGTTTCAGTATCTTAACAAACAAATGGATAACATGATAGTAAAAGTTTTAAATTAAAGTTAGGAGTTAGCACAAAAAAGGATGCCGCTTCTATCAGGGCTAGATTATCAGCCAAGGTTAAGGTTTAAAGCATATAATTAGTGATTGTCTGCGAATAGAGAGTAGAGAAATTAAACTAAATATCAGAGTATAAAAAGAAAATAGAAGAAAGTCAAAACCCAAGTTTCGACCATGTCGAAATCATCAATCTGCAGAAATAGTGAGCGAAGAAAAGAAATCGCAAAGCAAAGCTTTAAACGTTTCATTTCGAAAGCGAATGATGCTTTAGCAATTTCCTGATTTTGATTTGATTTTTTGGTTCGTCCCGATAGCAATACGGGATGAACATAAAGATGATAAAGATGAAGCAAAATATCAATAAAAAAGAGATTCCTGCCTTCGCAGGAAATATCGCAGTACAAATAGACGATTTAACCGTAGCATACAACTACAAGCCCGTACTTTGGGATATCGATTTAGAAATTCCCGAAGGCGTTCTTATGGCTATAGTTGGTCCTAATGGCGCAGGAAAATCAACCCTCATAAAATCTATTTTAGGTATTTTAAAACCTATTGCAGGCAGTGTGTCTATTTACGGAAAACCCTATGAAAAACAACGTAGTTTAGTGGCTTACGTTCCGCAAAAAGGAAGCGTTGATTGGGATTTCCCAACCACCGCTTTAGATGTGGTAATGATGGGAACCTACGGAAGTTTAGGCTGGATAAAACGACCCGGATTAAAAGAAAAGAAAGCAGCCCTTGAAGCCCTCGAAAAAGTAGGTATGTTGCCTTTTAAAACCAGACAAATTAGTCAGCTTTCAGGCGGACAACAACAACGTATATTTTTAGCACGCGCGTTGGTACAAAATGCATCCATATATTTTATGGACGAGCCTTTTCAAGGCGTAGATGCCACAACCGAAATAGCTATTATTAATATTCTGAAAGAATTACGTAAAGCAGGAAAAACAGTCATTGTAGTGCATCACGATTTACAAACCGTTCCAGAATATTTCGATTGGGTAACCTTTTTAAACGTTAAAAAAATAGCAACCGGACCTGTAAAAGATATTTTTAATGATGATAATTTAACTAAAACGTATGGTATTAATTATAAAGTGAGTATTCAAAAGTAAAAAAGTAGGCAGTAAGCAGTTTGCAGTCACAGTAAACAGTTCTTACGCAAAATAATAAACTAAAATAGAAATTGAACTTGAAATTCCGACAAAGTCGGAATCATCAATCTGCAGAAATAATGAGCGAAGAAATGGAATCGCAAAGCGAAGCTTTAAGCGTGGAATTTCGAAAGCGAATGTTCCGCAGGAATTTCCTCAGATTGATTTGATTTTTTGGTTCGTTTTGTATCAAGACAAAATGAACAGGTAAAAAAATCAAAAAAGCACGCAGTTAACAGTCACATTTTTCAGTGCTTACTCGAACTAAAAAATATAAATGAAAAGTAAAAGCTCAATTCGTAAATTTCCTTTCCTATTTTAGGAAAGAGCTTGTGCCGAATTTATTTCGGTATGGATTTCAATTTCCCAAGAAATTGAAAGTCGGAAAGGTAAAATAAGATTGCTGTTAAGCAAGTAATCTAAAAACAAATTAAAATAGTGCGAAACAAGAAAAAATTCCTCTCTTCGCAGAAATTATGGACATAACAGAATACATAAAACTAGTTTTTACAGACTACACCCTAAGAACCATAACCTTAGGAACCGCCATACTAGGCGCAGTAACTGGTATGCTAGGTAGTTTCGCTGTACTAAGAAAACAAAGTCTTTTAGGTGATGCTATTTCTCACGCGGCATTGCCTGGAATAGCTATAGCCTTTTTAATAACAGGCACAAAAGATAGTAATGTGCTTTTATTAGGTGCTTTAGTAAGTGGGCTTATCGGTACATTTTGGATTCGCGGAATCATCAAAAAAACCCATTTAAAATCGGACACGGCTTTAGGATTGATTTTATCATTATTCTTTGGGTTCGGCATGTTACTTCTCACGTTCATTCAAAAACAACCCAATGCAAACCAAGCAGGATTAGATAAATATTTATTCGGGCAAGCCGCTACATTAGTCGAAAAAGATGTTTGGGTTATGGCTAGCGTAACAAGTATTTGTTTATTTGTTTTACTCCTCTTTTGGAAAGAATTTAAAATACTTTTATTTGATGCCGATTATACCAAAACCCTAGGTTTTAATACTAGAGCCATTGATATTTTAATTACCAGTTTTATTGTTTTAGCCATAGTTTTAGGGCTTCAAACCGTTGGTGTGGTGCTCATGAGTGCCATGTTATTAGCACCAGCAGCTGCGGCGAGACAATGGACAAATAGTTTAGGCGTTATGGTTTTCCTAGCCGCTTTATTTGGAGCATTTTCCGGGGTTTTTGGAACGGCCATAAGTGCTAGCCAAAATAACCTTTCAACAGGCCCTGTTATTGTTATTGTAGCTGGTGTATTTGTTTTAGTTTCATTTGTGTTTTCACCAAGTCGTGGATTGTTATTTAAACACATTCGATTTATTAAAAACCGTCGCGATTTAGAACTGCATAAAACCTTGGCATTTATGTACAACGTTGTTGAAAGTCATGAAAATATTTCACATCCGCACGCCATAAAAATATTAAACAACTTTCAAGGTTACACTAAAAATACCCTTCAAAAACTAGTAAACAAAAACTATGTAACCTTAGATGGAAACATGTGGAGTCTAACTGAAAATGGTTTTGAAGTAGCCTCAAATTTATACAACCAACAAAACGAAAACAATGAGTAGTGCGCAAATAGAAATACAACTTATTGCGAGTTTAGTTGCTATGGCTTGTGCCATTCCAGGCACGTTTTTAGTGCTACGTAAAATGGCTATGATTAGCGATGCTATAAGTCATTCTATATTACCTGGTATTGTTATTGGATTTTTTATTACCCAAGATTTAAACTCCCCTTTACTGATTTTACTTGCTGCCATGACTGGTATTATCACGGTTGTTTTAGTGGAATATATTCAAAAAACAGGACTGGTAAAAGAGGACACCGCCATTGGATTAGTATTTCCTATTCTGTTCAGTATTGGTGTCATACTTATCGCAAAAAATGCAAACGATGTACACTTAGATATTGATGCCGTTTTATTAGGCGAATTAGCTTTCGCTCCATTTGATAGACTTGTGATTTCTGGTACTGATGTTGGTCCAAAATCATTATGGATCATCGGGAGTATTTTATTAATAACCATTGGATTACTGTTTTCTTTTTTCAAAGAATTAAAAGTAAGCACCTTTGATGCCGGTTTAGCAGCATCTTTAGGGTTTTCACCCGCCGTAATCCATTATGGATTAATGAGTGTGGCGTCAGTCACTACCGTTGGTGCTTTTGATGCTGTAGGTGCTATTTTAGTGGTTGCCTTAATGATTGCGCCTGCTGCTGCCGCCTATTTATTAACTACGAATTTAAAACGCATGCTCGTTTATTCGGTTTGTTTTGGTGTTTTTAGCGCCATTTCTGGGTATTGGTTGGCGCATGGGTTGGATGCATCTATTGCTGGGTCTATTACAACTATGTTAGGGTTACTATTTCTAGCAGTGTATTTATTTGCCCCAAATAAAGGTGTTATAGCTGTATTATATAGAGAAAAGCAACAACGTAAAGAAGTCTCTTTGTTAACCTTTTTACTACATTTAAAAAACCATAGCGAAGAAAGAGAGCGTCATGTCAATCATCTTAACGAACATATCAATTGGCAAAAAGTACGATCTAAATCCGTTTTGGATTTAGCACTTAAAAACAATATGATTTCTATTGAAAAGAATATTGTCTCCCTTACTGAAAAAGGCAACGAGTTTACAACACAAGCTATTGATTATATTATAACCAATGAAGATGCTCAAATTGAAGATATGAAAGACGATTTCTTTTTGTTTAGGGGGTGAAATCATTTTTTATTTTTAAGTTTTTTTATGTCATTTGAAATATTATATTTGTAACCATGTGTAACGTTGTGTAATTTGGTTATGAAAAAATATTATTCTATTTCTGAAGTCTCTGAAATCCTTGAAAAAAGTACCGAAACTCTAAGAAGATGGGATAATTCTGGAAAATTAGAAGCCATAAGAGAACCTATAAGCAATTATCGAGTCTACAAAAAAGAACAATTGGAATTGTTTCCGAAGTTCAATGAATATATTAATGGAAACGATTTTAAAGGCAATCACGTTATCCCAAATAAAAACCACTCAGTATTAGAACTTTTTGCAGGTGCAGGTGGTTTAGGTTTAGGCTTTGAAAAAGCGGGATTGAAGTGTGTGGCATTAAATGAAATTGATAAATGGGCTTGCAATACCCTACGCCAAAACAGACCAAATTGGAATGTTCTAGAAGGCGATATAAAAAATTACAATTTTTCCAAATACGAAAAAAAAGTAGATGTTGTTACAGGTGGATTCCCCTGTCAAGCCTTTAGTTATGCAGGGAAAAAATTAGGTTTAAACGATACTAGAGGCACACTATTTTATGAGTTTGCCAGAGTAGTTAATGAAGTAAAACCAAAAATTTGCGTAGGCGAAAATGTTAAAGGTTTATTGAGTCACGAAAAAGGAAGAACGCTTGAAGGCATGATTTCTGTTTTGGATGAAATAGGATATCATGTGGTTACTCCAGTTCAGGTTTTAAAAGCTATAAACTACAAAGTTCCACAAAAAAGAGAACGTTTAATTTTAATAGGAGTGAGAAAAGATATCGATTTAAAATACCGCTATCCATTACCTTATGATACGATTTACAATTTGAGTGATGCACTAAAAAAGGGAAAGTTATTTGATTCTGACGTTCCAAAATCAAACGGTTCAACATATCCAGAGCACAAGAAAAAAGTACTGAATTTAGTGCCCCAAAAAGGCTATTGGAGAGATTTGCCTCTCGATATTCAAAAAGAATATATGCAAAAAAGTTTCTATCTTGGGGGCGGAAAAACAGGTATGGCAAGACGCATTGGCTGGGACGAACCTTGTTTAACATTAACGTGTAGTCCAGCACAAAAACAAACCGAACGTTGTCACCCAGAAGAAACAAGACCTTTTACGGTTAGGGAATATGCGAGAATCCAAACGTTTCCCGACGAATGGGAGTTTAACGGTTCTATTTCGCAGCAATACAAGCAGATTGGAAATGCTGTTCCTGTTAATTTAGCAAAGGAAATTGGCTATTCTTTAGTGAAATTTTTAAATGAATATTATGAAAAGAATCAAGAAAATTTAGCTTCTATTTCTTTGGAAAGCGCTTCAATGGTTTGATTTAAAACATTTGTGCCGTCTACCTCTAAAGCTACATCACCAATGGCATCAATTAAATCGAAATAAAAATATTCTTTTCCAGTTAACCTATGCCAAAAATCTTTACCAACAATAACTGGATATTTTTGATTAATGCGTTTATAATGCGAACTCAATTCTGAGGTTTCACCATAAATAACACCAACAATCATATCATTTACACCAATATTCAGATTATTTGTTCGTGCTAAATTTATAGTCCCTTGAAAATGATTGAAAATAGTTTCAACATCATCAAAATTTATTGTGTTTGGCCCCGATTTTAGTTGGCAGTATTTTTTTCTTCCGTCTAAAGCATCCATAAATTCAATATCAATACCATGAGTTGTAGAACCAAAGCTTTCAAAAAGTTCACTAATCAATTTTTGAATTCGCATTCCAAAAGACGTGTTAATAGAACTCCCTAAAACTCTGGGTAAAACTAAAGCTTCAGCAATACTTCTCGCATTATCATTCCCTTTCAAAAAATTGGCCAAATATTTAAATAGAAACGGATTAACATTGTAGTTTTTTAGCTGGCTTGCTTTTTTGCACCCTACATTAATGTGCGCCTCAACAATTTCATTCTTAAAAAATGTTTTAGCTTTTTCAAGGAGTAGTAACCTTTCTTTCTCTGTCATTTGAATTCTTTATTAATCAAATATACTGTTTTATAATAATTCTGTTTCTTAGATAGAATTTGTTTGTATATTTAATTTTATTTTTTTTACAGTAACTTAAACATGGCAAAACACAACGAACTTGGTAAAAAAGGCGAGCAACTTGCAGTAGATTTTCTATTGAAAAATAGTTACGAAATTATTGAACGCAATTACCGATTTGATAAAGCCGAAGTTGATATTATTGCCAGAATTAAAGACACCCTTGCTATTATTGAAGTAAAAACACGCTCTACTGTCGATTTTGGAAATCCACAAGATTTTGTAAAACCCAAACAGATTCAACGTTTAGTGAAAGCAGTTGATGAATATGTGAATGTAAACAGTTTAGATGTTGAAGTACGTTTTGATATTATTGCTATTGTAAAAGAAGGAAAGGGTTTTAAAATTGAGCATTTGGAAAATGCTTTTTATCATTTCTAGAAATAAGTTAAAAACAAAAAACCCTTCATTAAAAATAAAGGGTTTAGTATAAATAATTAGTAAATTTTTTCTATCCCTGTCCATTAGTAATAGTAAAACTACCACTATAATTGATTGTTACAACTTCATCGTTTTCTAAAGTTAATATTCCAGATATAGAATAATTATTACCTTCTCCGCTTACAGTTATATTACCTGCTTTAATATATAGAGTTGTATCGCCAAATTCTAAATATCCATCTGTATAATAAAAATCATCTGAATCAGAAGGTAATTCGGAAACATACTTGAATATTCCCGTTTTAAATTCATTAGTACCTTTTGATAACAACTCTACGTAAAATTCATAAGGTACATCTCCTAATGATCCCGATAATGTGAAATCATAATTATAATAGGTTTCGTCAGCTCCGTAATCTTCTATTAGGGAAGATGTTATATTTATTTCCTCTTGATCATGCTGTATAGTGTTAGAGAAGCTTTCACTAGAATCATCATCTTTTGAGCATGAGGTTGTTGTTAAGGAAATAAATAAAGCTAAGCAGGTTAATTTGATTAATTTTTTCATTTTAAATTTTAATTTGGGGTTAGCCACAAAATTAAAATTTAAAATAAGAATTTACGTGTTTTGTTAAAATTTTATGCATTTTGAAGTTAAAAATTGTATTTCATCGATAAAATATTTTTAAAGCTTCAAAATTTTCTGGTTTAGCAATAATTTTTTTGTCTTTATCTAAAACAAAATATGAGGGTGTTGCCGTTACACCATAGTTATTACCTATTTCATTATCCCATTTACCTTTACCATAAACGTGAATAAATTCAGTGTATTTTTTTGTTAATGTTTTCCATTCATTTGGTTCGTCCTCTAATCCAATAGCGATGACTTTTACAAAATCTTTTTGTTGGTTTTTTACAAAGCTTTGCAACTGTGGGATTTCATCTAAACAATGTGAACAGGTACTACTCCAAAATACCACAATATAGTTTTTAGCTATTTTTAATTCACTAAGTTTTTTAGTGATTTTCTTTTGATTCTTTTTAATTTCCAATGAAAAATCAGGTGCTTTTTCACCAATTGCTGTATTAATTAACAGCATTAATCCTTTTATTAATTCTTGATCATTTAAGGCAACAGCAATATCCATCAAATAGGTTTCCGAAATATAATTTGCAACAGTTTCAAATCCCAAATCTCTCATTTGCTCCCATAAATCGACTAGCAAAATTCTTTTAACTTTATTAGGAACATCTTTCATAGCAACACAAAATACATCAATGTTGTTTTTATAATTGGTTTCTTCATCTACGTCGTCAGCAGTCGTACCAAAAACATAGTTTAACATCCGCTCTTCTAAAAAACTAGAGCTTTGCAATATTTTATTATTAAAATCTACATAATCAAAATAATGTGTTTTCAAATTATTGATGTAAGTTTTAACTGTTTCAAATTTTTTGGGTATGTAAGGTTTGTTTGCCTTTATAAAATGAAGTGCCATCATCCCCTTTGCCGCTTTTTCAAAATTTAGCTGGGTTTCTCTTTGGGTTTTAAAAATAGCTTTTAAAGCCATAGTATCTTTGCTTTGCTGCCTGTAATAATTGCCAATACTTTGGGTAACCATAGACATGCTATTGGTGTATGAACTAATTAATTTATTTTCTGAAGAAGCCAAAAAATTGACGCCGGTTTCAGAATTAAATGTAAGTTCTACATCTTCCTTTTTATTATAAATAATATCAAAGTTATAGTCTTCTTGCGGAATGGCGTAAACCACTCGATATATCCCTTTTGTTGCTGTGGAATCTAATTTAAACTCAAAAGTGCCATCTTTTTTAACTTCTGAATTAGCGATGTATTCTGATAACGTTGGTGTAACTTTATACAACAAGGCCACATTATAATCTTTAGCTGGAGAGAATGTTCCTTTAATAGTATGCTGCGCAAAAAGGATACTTGGTAATAAAAGTGCTAAAGCAATAACTTTGTTTAACATGTATTTATATTTAATTTTTTTTATTTCAATAATTAAGCCACAATAGGTTGTAAAACTTCTAACGCTTGTTTAACCGATTTAATTTTATCAAATGTTAACATTAATCGCAGTCCGTTCCGTGTTTGCTTTTCTTTTATTTTACACACATTTGGATGTTTTTGAACAAACTGCAACACCTTTGTAAAACCTGCACTTTGATAAAAATTACTTTGTTGGTCGTTTATAAAATAGCCAATAAGTTTGCCTCGTTTCATAATTATTTTTTCGAAACCAGCCTTAGTAGCAATCCATTTTATTTTGACACTGTTTAACAAATCAATCACTTGTGTTGGTAATTCCCCAAATCGGTCAACTAATTCTGCCTCAAAGGTATGTAATTCTTCTTCTGTTTTTAAATTATTAAGTTGGGTGTATAAATTTAATCGTTCAGCAATATTATTTACGTAATCGTCTGGGAATAATAATTCAAAATCAGAATCAATAGTTACATCTTTTACATACACTTTATCTGCATCGTCTTCATTATATAAATCTTTAAACTCATTTTCTTTGAGTTCTTCAATAGCTTCATTTAATATTTTTTGGTAGGTATCAAAACCTATTTCGTTTATAAATCCACTCTGTTCACCACCCAATAAATCTCCTGCACCTCGAATTTCTAAATCTTTCATGGCAATGTTGAAACCGCTTCCCAATTCTGTAAACTGCTCTAAAGCGGTGATACGTTTTCTAGCATCGTCGGTCATCGCAGAGTATTCTGGTGTAATAAAATAACAGAATGCTTTTTTATTGCTTCGCCCAACACGACCACGCATTTGGTGCAAATCACTCAACCCGAAATTATTGGCATTATTGATAAAAATAGTATTGGCATTGGGTACATCCAATCCGCTTTCTACAATTGTTGTACTAACCAAAACATCAAAACCGCCATCCATAAACGACAGCATGAGTTGCTCTAATTTTTTACCTTCCATTTGCCCATGACCAATACCAATTTTAGCATCAGGCACCAAGCGTTGAATCATGCCTGCAACTTCTTTGATATTTTCAATACGGTTATGAATAAAAAATATTTGTCCACCACGTTCAATTTCATAACTAATAGCATCACGAATGGTTTCTTCGTTAAAACGAACAACATGACTCTCAATGGGGTAACGGTTTGGTGGTGGCGTTGTAATAACCGATAAATCGCGAGCTGCCATTAAACTAAATTGAAGTGTTCTGGGTATTGGTGTTGCCGTTAGTGTTAATACATCAACATTGTCTTTTAAAGTCTTTAATTTTTCTTTTACGGCTACACCAAATTTTTGTTCTTCATCAACAATAAGTAACCCTAAATCTTTAAACTTGACGTTTTTGTTTACGAGTTGGTGTGTGCCTATAATAATATCAACTTTTCCACTTTCTAAACCTTCAAGTGTTTCACGTTTTTCTTTGGCGGTTCTAAATCTATTTAAATAATCTACCGTTACTGGGAACTCTTTTAAACGTTCTCTAAATGTTCTGGAATGTTGGTATGCCAAAATAGTTGTTGGCACTAAAACAGCAACCTGTTTACCATTATCAACCGCTTTGAATGCTGCGCGAATAGCTACTTCTGTTTTACCAAAGCCAACATCGCCGCAAACCAATCTATCCATGGGGCGTTCGCTTTCCATGTCAGCTTTAATATCGGCAGTTGCGGTACTTTGGTCGGGTGTATCTTCGTAAATAAAAGAGGCTTCCAACTCGTGTTGCATATAACTATCTGGATTGTACTGATAGCCTTTTTCGGTTTTACGTTTTGCGTAAAGTTTAATTAAATTGAAAGCAACATGCTTTACACGGGCTTTCGTTTTTTGTTTTAAGGTTTTCCAAGCTTTACTACCAAGTTTATAGATTTTTGGCGGCTTGCCGTCTTTTCCATTAAACTTTGTGATTTTATGAAGCGAATGAATACTTAAATATAACACATCACGCTCACCATAAATCAATTTTATGGCTTCTTGTTTTTTACCTTCTACATCTATTTTTTGAAGTCCACCAAAACGCCCAATACCATGATCGATATGCGTTACGTAATCGCCAATATCTAGATTTGTAAGTTCTTTTAGCGTTATCGCCTGCTTTTTAGCATACCCGTTTTTTATTTGAAACTTATGATAACGTTCAAAAATTTGATGGTCGGTATAGCAAACAATCTTAGAATCGTGATCTATAAAACCTTGATGAAGCGATAAAATAATAGTTGAATACTGTTTTACATCCAAGTGGGAATCATCAAAAATATCATGGAAGCGTTTTGCTTGTTGTTCGCTTACACAAGCAATATAATTGGTATAACCGTTTTCGTGATTGGTATTTAAATCTTCAATTAAAAGATTGAATTGTTTGTTGAATGACGGTTGTGGCCTGGTGTTGAACTCAATTTGATAAGATGTCTCGACTGCGCTCGACATGACAGCAGAACTCCCAAACTCAATTATAGAGAAATCGAGCAATTGTTTTTTTAGTACTATAGAATCGCAAAAAAGCTCATGGGGTTGGGCGTGTTTAATGTCTTTTGAAAGCGTTTTGAAAGCGTCTTCTGCTTTTGAGTAAAAATCATCAATTCTAGAAAATAGTAAGTCGGTGTTTTTTAAACACACAACCGTTTTTTGAGCGATGTATTTTAAAAAACTTTGTCGGCTTTCTTGCAATAATTTATTGGCAACATTAGGAATGATACTGATTTTTTTAATCTGTTCAACGGATAGTTGGGTTTCCACATCAAAAGTCCTAATGCTATCCACCTCATCACCAAAAAACTCAATTCGGTAAGGTTCGTCATGTGAAAATGAAAACACATCTACAATACCACCACGCACCGAAAACTCACCAGGTTCGGTAACAAAATCAACACGTTTAAACTGATATTCAAACAATACTTCATTTACAAAATCGATAGATAAATTATCGTTAACCGAAACTTTCAACGTATGGCGCTCCAGTTCTTTTCTGGTAACCACTTGCTCAAAAAGGGCATCTGGATAAGTAACAATTATGGCTGGCTTTTTTTGAGAGTTAATACGGTTTAAAACTTCAGAACGTAAGAGCACATTAGCATTATCGGTTTCTTCTCCCGAAGCGTCGGGATGATAAGGCCTTCTATAACTACCTGGATAAAACAATACATCTTTATCATTCAATAACTGTTCTAAATCGTTTAGGTAATGTGCCGCTTCTTCTTTATCGTTAAAAACAATTAAAAACGGTTTGTCGGCTGTTTTGAAAATACTTGAAATAACAAAGGAAAAAGACGACCCTACAAGACCTTTTAAATGTATTTTAGGCTTGTCCTGAGCGGAGTTGAAGGGTTGGGTTTGGGCAATAGCAGTTTGCAGATTTTGCGTTTTCAAAGTCTGTAAATAGGTTTGCGAGAGGTTATTTTTACTCACGTAATTATTCAATTTTACGAGTGCAAAGATACGGTTTAGGATTATTTTAAAAATGATTTAGTGTAAATTAGTAATTGTTTTTTAGATTTGAATTCATGCTATATCATAATCAACCTATATCATAATCAACGAATATTATTATGAAAAAACTATTTTTATTTTTATTTGTTCTATGTCATTT
>TARA_R110002049_G_scaffold26675_4_pt1 | contig 17894 bp, 19 predicted proteins | sample TARA_R110002049 | Tara Oceans TARA_R110002049 (sample SAMEA4396941) | marine metagenome | biome: Polar Biome; feature: [SRF] surface water layer (ENVO:00010504); material: water (ENVO:00002006), including particulate matter (ENVO:01000060) such as... | depth 5 m | reverse complement strand
ATCTTGAATAGTATTGTTTAACATATGACCCATATGCAAAATTCCTGTAACATTTGGTGGCGGAATTACAATGGTATAAGGTTCTCTATCATCTGGTGTAGAATGAAAGTATTTATGTTCCATCCAGTAGTCGTACCACTTATTCTCTACTGATAATGCATTATATTTTAATGGGATGTCCATGTTTGGTATTGTTTTTGTAATATAACTGACAAAAGTACTTATAATTCCTATTTCGAAAAATTATTAGAGTAACAATATATATACAGAAACCATAAATTCTGTTAAATACAAGGTATTACGTCTAATAAATTTTGTTTGGAATGAAAAAGTAACTAGTTTTGAATAATCAATTTTAAAATAAAAATGATGAAAAATTTATTTGCAGTATTATTTGTAGGTCTAATGACTATAGGAGCTTTTGCACAAGAAACAAAAGCAAAAATAGAATTTAAGACTGATGTGATCGATTACGGTACTATTGAAAAAGGTGCTGATGGAAAAAGAACATTTGAGTTTACTAACACTGGTGATGCTCCTTTAGTTATTACTAATGCAAAGTCAACTTGCGGTTGTACAGTTCCTAGCTGGCCAAAAGAAGCAATCTTACCAGGAGAATCTGGTACGATCGTTGTAAAATATAACACAAGCAGATTAAACAAAATCGCAAAAACGATAACAGTTTATTCTAATGCAGAAACGCCAACTGTAGCTCTTAGAATTAAGGGTATGGTTGTAGACCCTAATAAGACAAGTGTTTTAGAAAAGAAAAGTAAAAGTTTGATTGAAGAATAATCAATACATACTTAAAAAAAATCAAAGAGTCCTCAAATTTGAGGACTCTTTTTTTTGTGATTTTATTTCATATTTACATTAGAATTTTCAGACCTTAGCATTTTAAAACCGATACCAAATGCCAAAAATATCAAACAAAGGCATCAGCATGCCAGAATCACCAATTAGAAAATTGGTGCCATATGCCGAAGCAGCTCATAAAGAAGGTAAAAATGTTTACTATCTTAATATTGGTCAGCCAGATATAAAAACACCAAAAATAGCTTTAGATGCAGTTAAAGCTAGTAATATAGATATCCTCGCTTATTCAAGATCTGAAGGTTCTGAAACTTACAGAATTAAGATTGCTGAATATTATAAACGTAACAATATCAATGTTACTCACAATGATATAATTGTAACAACAGGAGGAAGTGAAGCGTTATTATTTGCTTTTGGTAGTATAATGGATGAGGATGATGAAATTATAATTCCGGAGCCATTTTACGCTAACTATAATGGATTTTCAACAGCTTCTGGTGTTAATGTTGTACCTGTAATTTCAAAAATTGAAGATAATTTTGCATTGCCTCCAATTGAAGAATTTGAAAAATTAATCACACCAAAAACCAAAGCTATTCTAATCTGTAATCCAGGAAACCCTACAGGTTATTTATATTCTAAGGAAGAAATAAAACAATTAGCTGCCATAGTTAAAAAACACGATTTGTTTTTAATTGCTGATGAAGTATATAGAGAATTTGTATACGATGGCATTGAACATTATTCCATTTTACAAGAACCTGGCTTAGAAGAACACGCGATAGTTATTGATTCTGTTTCTAAACGCTACAGTATGTGTGGCGCTCGTATTGGTTATTTAGTTTCTAAGAACAAAGACCTTATAAAAACATCTTTAAAATTTGCTCAGGCAAGGCTGAGTCCTCCTACTTTAGCTCAAATAGCAAGTGAAGCAGCATTAGACACGCCTCAAAGCTATTTTGATGATGTAAAGGAAGAATACGTAAAACGTAGAAATATTTTAATTGAAGAATTAGAAAAAATTGAGGGTGTAAAAGTAGCCAAACCAAATGGTGCATTTTATTGTATTGCGGAGTTGCCAGTAAAAAACTCTGACGACTTTGCTAAGTGGTTATTAGAATCTTTCGATTATAACAATGACACAGTAATGGTTGCTCCTGCAGCAGGCTTCTACTCTACTCCTGGAGTTGGTTTAAATCAAATAAGAATCGCATACGTTTTAAACGAAGAAAGTTTAAGAACTTCAGTTAAAATTTTAAAAGAGGCTCTAAAAGTATACAAGGACTAATGAACATAATTAAAAATGCTTCTTTAAAACAGTTTAACACTTTTGGCATAGATGCCAAGGCACAATCGTATTGTGATGTTAGCTCTATTAAGGAACTCCATAATGTTTTAAAAGAATATCATTCAAATCCTTTATTCATTTTAGGTGGCGGAAGTAATATGTTGCTTACTAAAGATATTGAAGCTTTGGTCCTACATATTAATTTAAAAGGCATCGAAGTCGTTAGCTCTACAGAAAACACAGTGGTAATAAAAGCTATGGCTGGAGAAAACTGGCACAATTTTGTACTTTGGTGTTTAGAATATAATTATGGAGGCATAGAAAATTTATCCCTTATCCCTGGTAATATTGGTACAGCTCCTATTCAGAATATTGGTGCGTATGGTGTAGAATTAAAAGATGTGTTTTTAAGTTGCGAAGCCATAAATATTGACGATCAAACGAAGAGAACTTTCACAAAGTCAGACTGTAATTTTGGTTATAGAGAATCGATTTTTAAACAAGAATTAAAAGGGCAATATATAATTACTAGTGTAAATATTGAATTAACTAAAAACAATCATCAATTACACACAGGTTATGGTGTAATTACCAATGAATTAGAAGTAAACGGAATTAAAACGCCAACAATTCAAAATATATCTGATGCAGTTATTGCCATAAGGCAAAGCAAATTACCAGACCCAAAAGAAATTGGTAACAGTGGTAGTTTTTTTAAAAACCCAATTATTACAGCGGAAGCATTTGCTGATTTAGAACTTAATTTTCCGGAAGTACCTTCTTATAAAATATCTGAAAGTGCTGTAAAAATTCCTGCTGGCTGGCTCATTGAAAAAGCAGGTTTTAAAGGCAAACGCATAAATAATTATGGTGTGCATAATAAACAAGCCTTAGTTTTAGTTAATTATGGTAATGCAACAGGAAAAGAAATTTTTGAACTAGCACAACTGATTCAACTCACTGTTAAAAGGATTTTTAATATTGAGATTGAAATGGAAGTTAATACTATATAAAACAAAAGTCCCAATTTGAGATTGGGACTTTTGATTTTAGAATAATTTTGTTTGAAAATGCTATTAATCAACCTCCTGTGAAGTAAAAACCATTCTAAAACTATATTGAGGGCACCTATATATGGTGTATTTAATTATATTTACGTTCATAAACCCTTTTTGGACTTCTAAAACAGAAAAAAAATAAAATTTAACACTTTGAGTATAACACCAATAGAGAAAAAAATAATCAACTTACTCCAGAAAGGAGATAAGCGTGCATTAAATCTACTTTACGAAAATTACTCTAATAGCCTTTATGGTGTTATTTTAAAAATCACTATTAATGAAGAAATTGCGCAAGACGCCTTGCAAGAAACATTCATTAAGGTATGGAAAAATGCTTCAAAATACGATGCTTCAAAAGCAAAACTATTTACTTGGTTATTTCGTATTGCCAGAAACACAGCTATTGATAAACTAAGAAGTTTTAATAATCGTTACCATAAAGAAGTCCAAATTGATAATTCTGACGTATATATCTTACCAACATCTAATTTAAACCAAGATGTTATGGACATCAAAGAACATGTTGGGAGACTAGAAGAAAAATACCAAATAGTGTTAGACGCTCTATTTTTTCAAGGAATGACACAGCAAGAAGCTAGTGACGAATTAGAGATTCCGCTTGGTACAATTAAATCTAGATTAAAAATAGGACTACGCGAACTTAAAAAGGTTTACAATCCTGAAAATAGTTAATCATGGAAAAAAAATTACATACTTTTTTAAACTCTAACCTACTTAAAAAGTATTTGGTTGGAGATACTTCTTTAGAAGAAACTAAGGAGGTGGAACATTTTATTTCAAATTATCCTGAAGCAGAAGAAGCTTTTGAAAAACTTCAAGATAACTTAGAAATTATAGCGAAAGCAGGTGCGGTTGATATACCTAACTATATTTTAGATGACATTTTAGAATCTTTAGATGAAACTAATGATACCAAAGTAATTCAATTGGTACAAAGCAGAAAAACATCTTGGTTGAGTATTGCTGCTAGTGCAGCTGCCATTTTATTTGCTACAACATCATTTATGCTTTATCAGAAAAACATGCAATTAAACAACGAAAACAATGTTGTTGTTGAAGAAATTTATGATCTACGTAGTGATATCGAAACTAACAACTCTAAATTAGATGAATTATCTAGAGAGTTATTAAAACTTAATAATCCTGACGCAAAAAAATACGTCATCAACGGTAACGAGCGTGCTAAAAACTTAAAAACAGTAGCATACATAAATCCCATTGAAAAAACGTCAATGATTGATGTAATTACGTTACCTCAATTGCCAGAAGAACAACATTATGAAATCTGGGCTGAAATGCAAGACAAAATGGTTAATTTAGGAATACTAGATGAATCTGACCGTAAGCTTAAGCAAATACCATACATGGAAGATGCATTAGCATTGAGCATCAAAATAAAATCTAAAGATAGCACAACAGAAAATGATACTGCAGTTGCTGAAATTTCGTTAAAAGATGAAAATTAGAATTTTGTTTTAAAACATATAATTATAAAAAAAAGAGGCGCAATATTAATATTGCGCCTCTTTTTTATTTAGATATAAAACCTATTCTTTTTCGAATAAAGTTTTGTGAACTATACCACCAATAATAGCACCTAATATTGGAGCAACCCAAAACAACCAAACTTGGGATAAATAAGCACCATCAGCAAAAATCGCTTGACTTAAAGACCTAGCAGGATTTACGGATGTATTTGTAATTGGAATACTAATTAAGTGAATTAAAGTTAATGCTAAACCTATAGCAATTGGAGCGAAACCTTTAGGAGCTCTAAAGTTTGTGCTTCCAAGAATTACCATTAAAAAGAAAGCAGTTAAAACAACCTCAGCGACTAGAGCAGAAACCATACTATAACCACCTGGAGATAAAGAATCATATCCATTAGCTGCAAAACCACCAACGGTTTCAAAATCAGATTTCCCTGAAACGATTAAATACAACACTCCTGCTGCTGCAATAGCGCCAACAACTTGAGCTATAATATAGCCAGGTAAATCTTTAGCATCAAATTTTCCACCAGCCCAAAGACCAATAGACACAGCAGGATTAAAATGACCTCCCGAAATATGCCCAACAGCAAAAGCCATAGTTAATACTGTAAGACCAAATGCCAAAGCAACGCCTGCAAAGCCGATTCCTAATTCTGGGAACCCAGCAGCGAAAATCGCACTACCACAACCGCCAAATACAAGCCAAAATGTTCCGAAGAATTCTGCAAATAATTTTTTCATAATTGATATATTAATTAGTTAATAATAGTAATAAGACACGTAACCAAAGACTTAAGTCACAACAAAAAATCAAGTGGATAATAAATGGAAAAGCATTATCTTTGCATTGTACTTAAGAATTAAAATGAAACATTATTAACATAATAATCATTTATAGTAGAAATGATTGTTGCAGATGTTCCATTTGAAAACAAAAAAAGACATCAGTAAATGAAATTATTATTACTTACAATAGGTTTATTAGCTTTAGCAGTAGGAGGTATTGCAATAAAAATATGGGCTAAAAAAGATGGAAAATTTGCTGGTACTTGCGCAAGCCAAAACCCAATGCTTAACAAAACTGGTGAATCTTGTGGTTTTTGTGGAAAAACACCAGAGCAATATAAAGACTGTAGTGAACCTCAACATTCTTAAGCCTTAATGACACTTATCACAATACTGTTCTATGCATTTATTGCAGTAGTGGCAATACAACTTATTTTTTATATTAGTTTTTTATTTTCTTTTTCTATAAAACGAGCAGAGACACGATTAAGAAAACAAATTCCCGTTTCTATAATTATATGTGCTAAAAATGAAGCAAAAAATTTAGCTAAAAATTTACCTTCAATATTAAACCAAGACTACTCTAATTTCGAAATCGTACTTGTTAACGATAGTTCTAGTGATAATACATTAGAAATAATGCAGACTTTTGCTTCAGAAAACAAAAACATAAAACTTGTTGATGTAAAAAGTAATGAAGCATTTTGGGGAAATAAAAAATACGCATTAGCATTAGGTATAAAAGCCTCTAGCAACGATTTTTTAGTCTTTACAGACGCAGATTGCATACCTGCTTCTAACCATTGGCTAATACAAATGAGTGGTCATTTTTCTAATAAAGAATCCATTGTTTTAGGTTATGGTGGTTACGCAAAGAAGAAATATTCATTCTTAAATAAGCTCATACGATTTGAAACCGTAATGACTGCACTTCAGTATTTTTCTTATGCAGAACTAGGATTGCCATATATGGGAGTTGGCCGTAATATGGCTTACAGAAAAGAATTATTCTTTAATAATTGTGGTTTTAATAACCATATGTCAATTAAATCTGGTGACGATGATTTATTTATAAACGAAGTCGCAAACTCTTCAAACACTGCATTATGTTTTTCTAAAGAAAGCTTTACAATTTCTGAACCGAAAACGTCATATAGAGCTTGGATACTTCAAAAAAGAAGACATATTAGTACTGCCAGACTATACAAATTTAAACATCAATTTCTGTTAGGACTTTTCTATGTGAGTCAATTATTATTTTGGACGTTAAGTATTATATTACTATCAATTGGCTTTTCTTGGCAATGGATGGTTGGTCTAATTGGTATACGATTTGTTATTCAATCGCTTTGTTTTGGATTTACAGCCAAAAAATTTGAAGAAACAGACCTTGTTTTCCTTGCTCCTATTTTAGAATTATTTTTAATTACTACACAATTAAGTATCTTTATTGCTAATAAGATATCTAAGCCAAAACATTGGAAGTAAAAGAAGCCATTAACAAAGCCAAAAACAAAGAACAAATTGCATTTAAATTTCTCCTAGATAAGTTTTGGAATGATGTTTATGCCTTTCAATTGCAACGAACTCTGAACGAAAACGATGCTGAAGACATAACAATTCAAACTTTTTCAAAAGCTTTTGATAAGATTGATACTTATAACGAAGAGTATAAGTTTAAAACATGGCTTATTACCATTTCTAAAAATATTCATATTGATTTAGTAAGAAAGCAAAAAAGAACTATCAACAATACATCCAAGGATGATGATGATAATTACTTTCAAATTGTTGATGATTCTCCTACACCAGAGGATAAAATTATCACAGAACAAAATTTAGCCAAACTACTTAGAGATATTAAAAAGCTAAAACCACATTATCAAGAAGTGATTAATTTGAGATATTTTCAAGAATTAAGTTATAAGGAAATTTCAGAAGAGCTTAAAGAACCAATTAATAATGTGAAGGTTAAACTACTAAGAGCTAAAAAGCTATTGGCTGCAATTATCACAAAAGCCTAATCATGGCGCTATTAAAACATAGCATCTAACTTATTTTCAAAAGAGAAACTACTTCAATTTCTTATTTGTCTTCCATCAATTCAATCTATTATTTTTATTATTTACTTCGTATCTTTGCCTTGAGAAATTGAAAACCGCATGGAAACCAAAGTCGCATCAAATATTTTACCAGAACGCAAGCCAAAATGGTTAAGAGTAAAATTACCGACAGGCAAAAAATATACAGAACTTAGATCTCTTGTAGACAAATACAAGTTAAACACAATTTGTACGTCTGGAAGTTGCCCAAATATGGGTGAATGTTGGGGAGAAGGTACTGCAACATTTATGATTTTAGGAAATGTTTGTACACGTTCTTGTGGGTTCTGTGGTGTAAAAACGGGCAGACCAGAGAGTGTTGATTGGGACGAACCAGAAAAAGTATCACGTTCTATAAAATTGATGCAAATTAAACATGCCGTATTAACGAGTGTTGATCGCGATGACCTTAAAGATATGGGAAGCATTATGTGGGCAGAAACTGTTAAGGCTGTTCGTCGTATGAATCCTGAAACAACTTTAGAAACACTTATTCCAGATTTTCAAGGCGTTGAAAAACACATAGACAGAATCATAGATGTAGCACCAGAAGTGGTTTCGCATAACATTGAAACGGTTAGGCGTTTAACACGAGATGTAAGAATACAAGCGCAATATGATCGTAGTTTAGGTGTTTTAAAATATTTAAAATCACAAGGACAACGCAGAACTAAATCTGGTATTATGTTAGGTCTTGGTGAAAAACGCGAAGAAGTTATTCAAACCCTTCACGATTTAAAGGCGAATGATGTGGATGTTGTTACCATTGGTCAATACTTACAACCAAGTAAAAAGCATTTACCTGTGCAACAATTTATAAACCCTGATCAATTTAGAGAATATGAAGAAATTGGTTTAGAATTAGGCTTTAGACATGTTGAAAGTAGTGCATTAGTAAGATCATCTTACAAAGCTCAAAAACACATTAATTAATGATTACGGTTGCCATTAATGGCTTCGGAAGAATTGGTCGTCGTGTTTTAAGACTTACTTTGCAAAACCCAAACATCCAAGTCGTTGCTATAAATGATTTAGCAGATTCTAGAACATTAAGTCATTTATTAAAATACGATAGCATACATGGTGTATTAAATGAAACGGTTTCTCATGATGACAATAATATCGTAATTAATAATGTTTCTATTCCTCTATATAGAGGGTCTCACCCAAAAAATATAGATTGGTCTCAAGTAAAACCAGATTTTGTTATAGAATCTACTGGTAAATTCAAAACGAAACAAGAACTCCAACAACATATTAATAATGGTGCAAAACGTGTTATCTTATCAGTTCCTGCTTTAGAAGATGATATAAAAACTATTGTTTTAGGAGTTAATGACAAAGCATTAGATGGCACAGAAACTATTATCTCTAATGCTTCTTGTACTACAAATAATGCAGCACCAATGATTGCTTTAATTAAAGAGCACCTTGGTATTAAGCAAGCTTATATTACCACTATTCATTCTTACACTACTGATCAAAGTTTACATGATCAACCTCATAAGGACCTTAGACGTGCTAGAGCAGCAGGACAATCTATTGTGCCTACAACAACAGGTGCAGCAAAAGCATTGACAAAAATCTTCCCAGATTTATCTAATGTTATAGGTGGTTGTGGTATTAGAGTTCCTGTGGCAAATGGTTCTTTAACTGATATTACTATTAATGTTGAAAAACCAACTACAATCGAAAAAGTAAACACTATTTTTAAAGAAGCTGCAGAGAATCAATTAAAAGGAATTTTAGAGTATACTGAGGATCCAATTGTATCTATAGATATTGTAGGTAATCCGCATTCTTGCATCTTTGATTCTCAAATGACTTCGGTTATTGGTAACATGGTAAAAATAGTAGGTTGGTATGATAATGAAACTGGTTATAGTTCCAGAATTTTAGACCTATTGTGCAATTTATCGGTGAAATAATAGCTTTTATCGAATAAATAATTATATTTGCTTGAATTTAATTGAGCTGAATGTCCCTTTTCAAATATTACATATTTGTATTTTTAGCATGTTTTTGCAGTCTTATTTTTGCGCAACAAGATAGCGTAGAGGATACAGACGTTTTGGCGTTAAGGCTTCAAAATCATTTAGTTCAAGCTAAAATAGATAGTGATCGTGGTCAATACTATAATGCTCAAGATAATCTAGATAAATCCTTAATTATTGCAGAAAAAATTGATGACAAAATAAATCAAGGTAAAATACATACCAAGATTGCAAAGGTTCAATTCTTAGTAAATAAACCTGATCAAGCAAACCTATCCCTTCATAAAGCTATACAAATTCAACGCGGTAATGACGACTATGCTAATTTAGCCATCACTTATAATATTAAAGGTGTTATTCATAGTACAATGGAAGAATACGAGTACGCCCTAGAATATTTTAATTCTTCTAAAACCTTATTTGAACAAGAAGATTTAGAACCTTACATTTCTGATGTAACACTAAATGAAGCAAAAGTTTACATCGCTCAAAAACGGTATGAAGAAGCTAAATCAGAGTTAGAGAAGACGATAGTTATAGCAAAAAAATATAGCCAAGAAGATCGTTTAAGTAGTGCATTAATACAAAGTGCAAAAGTTTCTAGTGCTTTAAACCAAGATAAAATAGCGTTATTAGAAGCAGAAGAAGGTCTAACCATTGCTCAAAAAAACAAAAACTTAGAGAATGTAAACGAAGCCTATATTACGCTTAGTGAAATACATCAAAAGAATGGAGACTATAAAAGCTCGTATGAATCTATAAAGAAGCATATTCAATTATCCGATTCTATCTTAAACGTTAAGCGTCAAAACTTACCTCCAGGAATGTCTGGACAATACATTAGTAAATATAAAGATGCTGAAAACGCACAATTAAAAGCGCAAATTGAAGAAGTAAATGCAGAAAGTGCGTTTACAAGAATCACAACTATTTTAAGTATTGCTTTAATCACCATATTATCCTTATTAACCTTATCGCTATATAAAAACAATAATATTAGGTTAAACACCAATACTATGCTTCATAAAAAGAATGATGAACTTATTGTTGCAAAGGAAAAAGCAGAATTAGCCTCAAAAACGAAAGCCAACTTTTTATCTACAGTTACCCATGAGTTGCGTACACCATTATATGCTGTAACTGGTTTAACTAATATGCTTTTAGATGAAGATCCAAAAGAGCATCAAATACCACATTTAAAATCACTTAAATTTTCTGGAGATTACCTACTAACCTTCATTAATGATATACTTCAAATCAATAAAATTGAAGCCAATAAAGTTGAAATAGACCCAGAAAATTTCAACCTAAAAAGTAAATTAGAAAATGTAATCTCTGCTCTAAGTAATTCTGCTAATGATCAGAATACCAAAATACATTTTGAATATGAACAAGGATTGCCAGAAACCTTTATTGGCGATCAACTAAAGATTTCCCAAATCTTAATTAACCTACTTGGAAATGCTATTAAATTCACAAAAGATGGCGACATCTGGGTGAGAGCGCACAAATTAGACCAACAAAATGGCAAGTACAAACTGCGCTTTGAAATTGAAGATAATGGTATTGGTATTACAAAAGAAAAACAAGATCACATGTTTGAGAGTTTCTCTCAAGGTTCTGTTCAAATTAACAGAAAATATGGTGGCACAGGTCTTGGTTTATCAATTGTAAAAGGACTTATTCAAATTTTAAAAGGAAAAATCTATCTAAAGAGTGAACTTGGTAAAGGCACAACATTCTTTTTTGAAATTCCTTTAGAATATGACAAAGAAGCCGATAAACCTAAAAAACAAGAAGTTAAAAAAGTTAATAAGATGGAGAGTTTGGATTTAAGTAACGTTAAAATTCTTATTGTAGAAGACAACAAAATCAATCAAATGATTACAAAAAAGATTCTAAATAAAATGAATCTATATTGTGATGTAGTAGATAATGGTGAAGCTGCAGTAGAGAAAGTAAAAGAAGAAGTATACGATGTTGTTTTAATGGACATACACATGCCAGGAATTAGTGGATTAGAGGCTACTAAAATCATTAGAACATTCGATAAAGAACTGACCATTTTTGCACTTACAGCAGTAACATTAGAAGACAAAATGCACGAGTTTGGCGAAGCTGGTTTTAATGATATTATTTCTAAACCATTTAAACAAGATGATTTTGAAACTAAATTACATGCAGCACTTTCTGGTGAAAAAATAGTCTCGAGTTACTTTAATTAATAAACTCAAGTACAGTTTTATTAAACGCTGATGATTTATATATTTTTATTTGAATAGGTAAATAGTATAATTTACTTTTTAACTCCTCATTATCCGATAAGCGCACAAAATCCTTTTCCGTTGTAATTATTAAATCGTTTGAAGCTATAGTTTCAATATCCGAAACCTTAAAATTATAATGATCACTATACTCTAAGTGATTAAAAATCAATCCCTTTTCATTTAAAAAATCTACTAATGGCTTAGCATTGGCAATTCCTGTAACCAACGTAAACTCTGGTAAGTCTTTCAATTCTAATTCAGCTGATTCTGATATTACTTTTGTAGCATAATCAACGTAACTAAAAAATAATTGCTGGTTCCCTGTCAATTTTATTTTAGAAGAAATCTTTTGCCTTTCAGCTTCCGAAATATCTTTATCACATTTTGTAACTACAATCACATCTGATCGTTTTGCGCCAGATCTTGGTTCACGTAAGTTTCCGGTTGGTAAAACCCAATCCTTATAATAAAGATTATTATATGCGGTTAACATAATATTAAAACCTGCTTTAACTCTTCTATGCTGAAAAGCATCATCTAATAAAACAACTTCAGGTTGTACGTTTAAACTTCTTAGTTCTGAAATTCCATTTTGCCTATCCGAATCTACAGCAACCGTAATATTTTTAAATTTTCTATGAAACTGAAATGGTTCGTCTCCAATAGTATCTGAATTAGCATTTTCGTCCGCTAAAACAAATCCGTTTGTTTTTCGTTTATAGCCTCTACTTAATGTGGCTATGGATTTTTCGTCTTTTAACAAACGAATTAAATACTCAATCATTGGTGTTTTGCCAGTTCCACCAGTACTTAGGTTTCCAACACATATTACAGGGAAATCATAAGACTTAGACGTTTTTATTCCTGTATCATACAACCAATTTCTTAACCATGTAATGAGGTAGTAAATTGGCACAACAGGAAACAATATGATACGGATGAAGTTCACGATGACTAAATTATATTATTTTTGAAACAAATATACACTTATGATTATACAAGATGTAATTAATCACTTGCACAACTTAGCACCTTTAGCATATGCTGAAGATTTTGATAACGTTGGGCTTCTTGTTGGTGACAAAAATGAGAAAGTTTCAGGAATTCTTGTCACACTAGATACGCTTGAAGCAGTTGTGGATGAAGCCATTGAGAATAACTGTAACCTTATAGTGAGCTTCCATCCTATAATATTTTCTGGTTTAAAAAAAATAACAGGAAAAACGTATGTAGAGCGTGTTGTCATTAAAGCAATTAAAAACAACATTGCTATATTCTCTATTCATACAGCTTTAGACAATGCGTTTCAAGGCGTAAATTCTATTATTTGCAATCAATTAGAATTAACTAATAAAAAAATCTTAATTCCGCAATCTGGTACCATAAAAAAATTACAAACCTATGTTCCTAAATCTAATGCTGAAGCTTTAAGATTCGCTTTATTTAAAGTTGGTGCAGGTAGTATAGGTAACTACGAATCTTGCAGTTTTAATGTAGATGGAGAAGGCACTTACCTAGGTAACGAAGACTCTAATCCTGTTATTGGAGAAAGAGGACAACTACATAAGGAAAAGGAAACCGCTATTTCAGTAACTTTTCAGAAGCATTTAGAATCAAAAGTTTTAAAATCTTTGTTTGAAGCGCATCCTTATGAGGAAGTTGCCTATGAAATTTCAACTTTAGAAAACGCCAATCAGCATATTGGTATGGGAATGATTGGTGAGCTTAAAAACAGCATGGAAACAGAAGATTGCTTAAAATATATTAAATCTAAGATGCAAACGGACTGTGTAAGGCATTCTAAATCTTTAAATAAACCGATTAAACGAATAGCTGTATTAGGTGGTTCTGGTAGTTTTGCTATTTCTGCTGCAAAGGCTGCTAATGCTGACCTTTTAATAACAGCAGACTTAAAATACCATGACTTTTTTAGTGCGGAAAACAGTATCGTATTAGCAGATATTGGTCATTATGAAAGCGAACAGTTCACAAAATCGTTTTTAGTAGACTATCTCTCAAAAAAAATCACTAATTTTGCAATCATTTTATCAAAGACAAATACAAATCCGATAAAGTATTTATAATTATGGCAAAAAAAGCTGAAGTTTCTGTTGAAGAGCGATTGAGAGCACTATATGATTTACAATTAATTGACTCTAGAGTAGATGAAATAAGAAATGTCAGAGGTGAGCTTCCTTTAGAAGTTAGAGATTTAGAAGACGAAGTTGAAGGACTTAACTTAAGAATGGAGAAGCTAAATGATAGCTTAACTATTATTGATGACGAAATTAAAGGAAAGAAAAACTTAATTGAAGAAGCAAAAACTTTAATTAAAAAATACAGTGAGCAACAAAAGAATGTTAGAAATAACAGAGAATATAACTCATTGACGAAAGAAGTTGAATTCCAAGAATTAGAAATTCAATTAGCTGAAAAGCACATTAAAGAATTTAAGGCGCAAATAGAGCAGAAAAAAGTAGTGATTTCTGAAACTAAAGACCGTCTAAAAGACCGTAATGCACATTTAAAGCACAAAAAAGGAGAGCTTAACGAAATTTTGAAGGAAACTGAAAAAGAAGAAGAGGCACTTAACAGTAAGTCTTTAGATTTTCAGAAGAAAATTGATGACCGTTTAGTTAAAGCATACCTTAGAATTAGAAACAACGTTAAAAATGGTTTAGCTGTTGTTGCTATTGAGCGTGGTGCTTCTGGAGGATCTTTCTTTACTATTCCACCACAAGTACAAGTAGAAATTGCTTCTCGTAAGAAAGTAATTACTGATGAGCATAGTGGACGTATCTTAGTTGATGCTGCATTAGCTGAAGAAGAAAAAGTAAAAATGAATAAATTATTCGCTAAACTTAGCAAGTAATACTTCAATACATATTAGATTTAAGCCTTTGCAATGCAAAGGCTTTTTTTATTTAAGAAAATTTTAGAAGAGTTGGTATTAAGGATTTGTAACTTAAGACGACAAAAAAGAAAAATTTTAAATATGAAAAAGTTACTATCAATTTTAACTATTACCTTACTATTTAGTTGCCATAATCAAGCACAAGTGAATCCAGAACAAAAGGCTGTTATTGATGCAGAACCAGTTGCTGTTCCTTTAAAAGACGGAAAAGCAAGAGCCTATTTTGCTAGTGGCTGTTTTTGGTGTGTTGAAGCTATTTTTGAAAGTGTTAAAGGTGTTGACAAATCTATTTCTGGTTATGCTGGCGGATTTACAGAAAACCCAACTTACGAAGCAAGTAATACTGGTAAAACAGGACATGCAGAGGCTGTTGAGATTATCTACGATCCAGAAATTATCAGTTTCTCAGAACTCGTTGATGTTTATTTCGGTTCGCAAAATCCAACACAAGTTAATGGACAAGGACCAGACCATGGCTCACAATACCGTTCTATTATTTTTTACCAAAACGACGAACAGAAGAAAATTATTGAAGATAAAAAAGCTGCTTTAGCTAAAGAATTAGATGCAACAATTGCAGCAGAAGTTTATCCTTTTCAAAAATTTTGGGTTGGTGAAGATTATCACCAAAATTATGAAAGACTTCATCCAAATCAAGGCTATATAAGAAATGTTTCTATACCTAGATTAAATAAATTTAAAGCAAAATTTCCTGAATTATTAAAGGAAGACGAGAAGCATTAATAAAAAGCCTGAACAGATGTTCAGGCTTTTTTATTTATTTTTTTGTTGCCTTCAACTCAAAAATCATTGGGAATTTTTGGTCTTTTATTTTATACATTTCTGAATCTGTTTTTACTAAATCTGGAAAAACATCATAAGGACTTTCATCGTATTCATTAAGACAATCTATTGTTAAGCCTGCTTCAATAAGAGAATTTACAACTTCGCTTAAACCATGGTTCCAGCCATATTCCTTACTTATCATTTTTGAATCTTGATTAGCATAAGTACCTTCGTACTCGTCATAAATCACATCATCTTGGCTGTAATGATATTTCATTTCAGACTTACCATCCGTATAATCAAACATCCAGGCAATAGGATGAAATTCTACAATATAGAAGATTCCTCCAACCTTTAAGCGCTCAGCAATCATTTTGGCCCATGGCTTTAAATCTGGCAACCATCCTATGGTTCCATAACTTGTAAACACAATATCAAAGGTTTCAGTAACGTGCTCCGATGTATCTAAAACATTACAACATACAAACTCAGCGTTAAGCCCCAATTCTGTATTTAACTGCTTTGCTAATTTCACACCTTCGTCGCTCAAATCTACACCAACACACTTCGCTCCCATTCTACTCCAACTCAACGTATCTTGCCCAAAATGGCATTGTAAATGCAATAGAAATTTATCTTTCACATTTCCTAATGCTTTCAATTCATAAGGCATCAGTGACGATTTTCCTTTCTTAAAAGCATCTAAATCATACATTTCGCTTTGTGAATGTATCGCAACTTTTTTATTCCAAGTAGCTCTATTAACTTCAAAATAATTCGTGTTATCTTTCATGGTTGGTTAATTTAGCATGTAATTTAAAACATCTTTTAATATGAAGCCATTATATCTAAGTTTAATCTGTTTAATCCTTGTATTTAATTGTAAACCTGACAAAGAAAATACTATGACTAAGCAAGAGCAAAAAGAATTATCTACTGCTAAAAAAATAGCCAATGCTCATGGTTTTGAAAACTGGCAAAATGTAAAACAAATAAATTTTACGTTTAATGTAGATACAGAAAATAGCCACTCTCAAAGAATCTGGTCATGGAATCCAAAAGACCATAAAGTTATTTTTTCTACAGGTGGAGATTCTATAGTTGCTATTGATAGACTTTAGACAAAGGTTTTATTAACGATAAATACTGGTTACTAGTACCTTTTCAATTGATTTGGGATACTACTGCAACCATTTCAGAACAAACAAAAACTGAAGCACCAATTAGTAAAACCGAATTAAATTTAATAACTATTACTTATCCTAACGAAGGTGGTTATACACCTGGAGATGCTTACGATATTTATTTTAATGACAGTTATTTAATACAAGAATGGATTTTTAGAAAAGGTAATTCTAAAGAACCATCGCTAACCACAACTTTTGAAAATTACCAAGATTACAAAGGAATTAAAATTGCTACAGACCATAAAATGGCAGATGGTATATGGAATCTAAATTTTACTGATATTAGTATTATTTTGGATGAATAAAAATATAACCTATTTTTGCATTCTATAATGTAAGATTCGCGTATTAAGTATGCATAGCTTACATTTTCCGCCTTTTGGCGCCTACATATATTAAAGCACTTTTATTTTTTAATGGAAGTGCTTTATTCTTTTATAAAATTAATTTTTAATCTACTTTTTTTTGTAGTTATTTTCTAAATCTGAAACAATACTAAACATAAAGGTAGAACCTTCGCCTTCATTACTTTCTAGCGTTAAATTTCCGCCTAATAATTTAACATAAGCTTTAGCTATAGATAAGCCAATACCAGAACCATGTAACGCATTTTTATTCGTAATATCTACTTGATAAAAAGGATTGAAAATGGTATCTATTTTATCTTCTGGCACACCAATTCCTGTATCCTCTATTGAAAAATGACACCGTAAATCATCAAATGCTGCGTTTAATATAATCTTATCGCCTTTTGACGTAAACTTAATAGCATTTTCAATTAACTTCTTTAATATAATAGCAATTTTAGCTTGATCAGATTGAATTATCTTGTGCGCGTCCGATATTTTATTTACAATCCTAAATTGTACTTCTTTAAGTTCTGCTTCAGGTAAAAACTGTTCATAAACTGTAGTAATAGTATCATTAATATTAAACTTACTTACATTAATTCTCATTACTCCTGTTTCAATTTCAGAAATGTTTAATATCCCAGAAATAACATCAAGTAGCTTTGATCCATTTTGTTCTATAATGCTTACAAACTCTTTAAAATCCTTATTGTTATCAGCTTCATAATCCTTTAAAAGCTCTGCTGACCCTAAAATACCATACATAGGTGTTCTTACCTCATGGCTAATATTTGCTAAAAAGGCAGATTTTAACTGATCGGATTGCTCT
>TARA_R110002049_G_scaffold11820_2_pt1 | contig 17912 bp, 7 predicted proteins | sample TARA_R110002049 | Tara Oceans TARA_R110002049 (sample SAMEA4396941) | marine metagenome | biome: Polar Biome; feature: [SRF] surface water layer (ENVO:00010504); material: water (ENVO:00002006), including particulate matter (ENVO:01000060) such as... | depth 5 m | reverse complement strand
TCAATTACTTGTAAAATTAACTTTTTTATGCGGACAAGTCAGGAAACATTAACCCATAATCAATTTGCTTTCAGCTTTAGTCTCTATAAACTATTTTATAAAGGTAATTTTCCTAGTTGCCTTCATGCCCTTTGCACCGTTACTATAATAAATGTAGCACGCCTTGTTTCTTATGTTGCGTAATGGGTTTGCAAGGTGCTATTGCAACAATTCTTCTAGTACTTGCTTTATTAGTCTTAGTATTAGCCTTAGTCACTAATTATATTTGTTTAATACATTTTATGTGACAATAATGATGGAGCCTAAAAAAACAAAATATAAAATCTGGAAAGAAGTCTTGATTATGGCATTTATGTTATTTCTCCTTTTATTGATATTTGATTACATATAAATTTCACCAATTTTTAAAAAAAAAGGCATTGAATGAATTTTAATAAAAAAAACAGAACACAATCTTTAATCAGTTTTTCAAATCTAGGTTTAATATTTGCCATAATTCTTGTTATTGTCACGTCTTGTAAAACAAATGAAAAAGAGCTAGCATCACCCACATTTAAATTTAAAAATCCATCATTGTCTGTTCAAGAACGAGTTAAAGATTTAATAAGTCAAATGACGCTTCAAGAAAAGGTATCTCAAATGCGTTATGATGCACCAGGAATAGAAAGGCTTGGGTTACCAAGATATAATTGGTGGAATGAATGTTTGCACGGTGTTGCGCGCGCTGGAGAAGCTACTGTTTTTCCTCAAGGTATTGGTATGGGAGCTACTTGGAATCCGCCTTTGGTTTTTGAAATGGGAACAGCAGTATCAGACGAAGCTAGAGCAAAACACCATAAATTCATAAAAGAGGATAAAAGAGGCATATATCAAGGCTTAACATTTTGGACGCCGAATATCAATATTTTTAGAGACCCAAGATGGGGAAGAGGTCAGGAGACTTATGGCGAAGACCCTTATTTAACAAGTAGGATAGGTGTCAATTATATTAAAGGACTGCAAGGGGATGATCCAAAGTATTTAAAAGTAGTGGCTACTGCAAAGCATTTTGCAGTACATAGCGGTCCTGAAAAATCCAGACATGAAGATAATTATCAAACGTCCAACAAGGATCTTTATGAAACCTATTTACCAGCTTTTGAAGCTGCTGTTAAAGAAGCCAATGTACATTCAGTAATGTGCGCCTATAATCGATTTAGGGACGAAGCCTGTTGTGGGAGTAATTTATTGCTAAAAAAAATCCTTCGCAACGATTGGGGTTTTAGTGGTTACGTGGTATCTGATTGTTGGGCTATTAACGATTTTTGGGAACCTAATAGACATGGTTTGGCAGACACACCTGCCGAAGCAGGTGCTTTAGCGATAAAAAGAGGTACAGATTTAAATTGCGGAAGTGTTTACGACCCAAGTTTAAATGAAGCTGTTCTTAAAAAAATGATTGATGAGGAAAAAATAGATTTGGCTTTAACAAGATTGATGACTGCTCGCTTTAAATTGGGCATGTTTGATCCAGAAGCAGATGTGAAATGGGCAAAAATACCATATGATGTTGTAGCCAGTGAAAAGCACTATGACCTTTCTAAAAAAATAGCCAGGGAATCGATGGTACTGTTGAAAAACGAAAACAATACGCTTCCTTTAAGTAAAAATATAAAGTCTATTGCAGTTATCGGGCCTAATGCAAATTCTAAACAAGCGCTATTGGGTAACTATCATGGTACACCCAATAATTATTACACCCCTCTAAAAGCCATCACAGATAAATTACCAAATGCCACAATTAATTATGCTTTAGGAAGTGATATTGCTATTGGTTGGCCTAGTTTAAATACTATACCAAATTCAGTGCTTAAAAATGGTGCTAATAATGGCTTGAAAGGGGAGTATTTTGATAATAGACACTGGGAAGGAACGCCAGCATTTACAAGAAACGATGGTGTTGTAGATTTTATTTGGATGCCCAAAAAACCTATTGAGAATTTGAAAACAGATATATTTTCTGTGAAATGGACAGGTCAATTAGTACCAAATGAAAACGGTAAATATAGAATAGGCTTTCGAGCCAGTAGTGCTGGTAAATTATATTTTGATAATGAATTGAAGTTTGAATTTAGCGATGATCATGAACCAAAAACAAAATATTTTGATATCGATTTAAAAAAAGGAATATCTCATGATATTAAAATTGAATACTACAACTACCACTCAGACCCACAAGCTCAATTTGTGTGGGCTAAAATGGATCAGGATTTATTGGCTCCAGCTATTGAAGCTGCTAAAAAATCTGAAGTTGTAGTGTTGTGCTTAGGGCTTTCTCCAGATATAGAGGGTGAAGAAATGCCTGTATTATTGGAAGGTTTTGATAAAGGAGACCGTACAGATATTACACTTCCAAAAACACAAATTGAGTTAATGAAAAAAATCCAAGCTCTTGGAAAGCCTACTATTGTCGTTTTAATGAATGGTAGTGCTTTGGCAGTAAACTGGGCAACGGATAATGTTCCTGCAATTTTAGAAGCTTGGTACCCAGGAGAGTTTGGTGGAGATGCCATTGCCGATGTTTTGTTTGGAGATTATAATCCTGCTGGAAGACTGCCAGTAACCTTTTATAAATCGGTAAAAGATCTACCCGATTTTAAAAACTATAATATGAAGAATAGAACTTATAAGTTCTTTAAAGGTAACCCGCTATTTCCATTTGGTCATGGTTTAAGCTATACAACTTTTACTTATAAAAACCTTGAGGTAAGTAAAGTTATCACTTTAAATGAAAGTATAGAGATTGAAGTAGAAGTAACCAATTCAGGGAAATTTGATGGCGATGAAGTAGTACAATTGTATTTAAGTCATAAAGGTGATTCAGAAGATAATGCAATACGTTCATTAGTTGGATTTAAAAGGATAAGTCTTAAGTCTGGTAAGACAAGAAAAGTAGCTATGACTATAAGTCCAAAGCAATACTCTAAGATAAGTTTTGATGGAACAATTGAAGCTGTAGAAGGATGGGTTAATATAAGTATTGGAGGAAAACAACCTGGTTTTAAAGGTCATGCAGATGCTCCTTCTACCGAAGTACTAAATGAAAATATACTATTGAAACAGTAATAAACTAAATATAGAAACTAACAAAAACTAATTAATATGATGAAATTAAAACTTTTAGGTATGGCTCTGGTAATGCTGTGCATACAAAATGCCTTTTCGCAAACTAAAACGGTCTCTGGTGTAGTTTCCGATGAGTCTGGTGTGCCATTACCAGGAGTAAACGTTCTTTTGAAGGGGACTACAACTGGAACGACAACAGATTTTGATGGTAATTATACCATTAATAATGTAAGCACAAATAGTATTTTAGTGTTTAGTTATATAGGTTTTGCTACTCAGGAAATCTTTTATTCTGGTCAAGATAAATTAAACGTTAACTTGTCGGAAGATGCAGGTGTGTTGGATGAAATAGTTATCGTTGGTTATGGCAAGCAGAGTAGAGCAGAAGTGACTGGGGCAGTTTCCTCTATTGCTGCCAAAGAAATTGCAGCGCTTCCAGTTTCAAACCCTGAAGAAGCACTTCAAGGTAGAGCGGCTGGTGTTCTAGTTGTTAATACAGGGTCTCCAGGATCAGCTCCAGTAGTACGAATTAGAGGTGTCACTACGTTTGGTGACAATTCTCCATTATACGTTGTGGACGGTATTATTGTTGGAGGACTATCTGCTATAAATCCAATAGACATTGAATCCATAAATGTTTTAAAAGATGCGTCAACAACTGCTGTTTATGGTGCTCAAGGTGCCAACGGTGTTATAGTTGTAACAACTAAAACAGGAAAACCAGGAAAACCAACTCTAGAGTTCAGCACGTTTGCAGGGTTTCAAACGCAAAACGAACGCTATGATCTGTTAAACACATTAGAATACTTGAAGTATGCTAATAATGCCTTTGGAACAATACCCAATTCCTCCTTTCTAACCTCTGGAAATAATACAGACTGGCAAGATGCCATTTACAGAACAGGATTAATTGAAAGTTATGATTTTGCATATTCTGGAGGAGGGGATACAAATAATTTTAGATTTTCTGCTGGGTATTTTGAAAGAGAAGGGATTATTATAGAAACTGGTTTTGAAAGATATTCGTTTAGATTAAATAGCAATTTTGAACAAGGAAAATTCAAATTCGGGCAAACATTAGGGTTGAATTTTTCTAAACAAAACCCAGAACTTGCAAGTGGAGGACGTTCTTTGTTAGAGCATGCCATAAAATCAGCACCATATTTACCAGTTTATAATCCATCAAATTTAGGAGGATTTCAAGGGCCAAGTAGTGCTGGCGATGGTCAAGATGCTGAAAACCCTGTTAGAATCATGCAAATTGGTGAAGCAACAAATAAGTCAGTTGGAATTTTGGGTAATGTTTACGCAGAGTATGAAATATTAGAGGGCTTGAGCTTCAAAACAAACGTTGGTCTGGATTATTTCAATTTTAATAATGATGCGTTTACACCTTCATTTAATGATAATGATGGAACACATTCACAAGCATTTGCTCAAGTAAATAAAAATTCAGGATTTGGCAAAGTAGTGATTTTCACTAATAGCATAAACTATGAAAAATCATTTGCAGATGTACATAATTTTGATTTTTTATTATTAGCAGAAGACTACAATAGCACCTTTGAAGGTACTAGTGCAAGTAGTAGAAATGAAATTACAGATGAGATTAAGCAGGTGGTTCAAAATGTATCTACTACGGCTACTTCTGGTTCTAGTGAATATAATAGAATTGGATATTTAGGGCGTGTGAATTACAATTACGATGATAAATATTTAATTGCAGCCTCTATTAGAAGGGATGCATCTTCAAGATTTGGAAAGAACAATCGTTGGGGCTGGTTTCCTTCCCTAGCCTTAGGATGGAATATAGCTAATGAGAATTTTTTGAGTGGCTCTGATATAAATACTTTAAAATTAAGAGGAAGTTGGGGTATTGCCGGGAATGATAAAATAGGTAATTATTTATATAGTGCTTCATTGAATTCCATATATACCTATCCTATAAATGGTTTACCCGCAGTAGGAACAACATCAGCAGGTTTAGCAAATGCAGATTTAAAATGGGAAGAAAATGAACAATTAAATATAGGTTTGGATTTCGGGTTGCTTAATAATAGAATAACAGGATCTTTAGAATATTTTAAAAGTACAAGTGAAGATTTGTTAGTGTTTCTTCCTACGCCAACATCTCTTGGGAACCCAAGTGGAGGGCTTACTCAAAATGCAGGTTCAGTAGAATCTTCTGGCTTCGAATTGGTTTTAGGGTATAGTGATACCGAAGGTGATTTTACATGGTCGGCAGATTTAAACTTGGGAACATCGAGTAATAATACAATTTCTACTGCAGGGTTGGAAGAGTTAACAGGTGGTAATTTTGAAAATGAAAATATTACTAGACTTGCAGAAGGTGAATCATTATTTCATTTTTATGGTTTAGTAACTGATGGCATTTATCAAAATCAAGCAGAAGTTGAAGCTGTTTTTACGGCAAATCCTGGTCAAACTACTGTAAAACCTGGAGATATTAGATTCAAAGATTTAAATGGTGATGGCAATATTACCGAAGCAGACAGGGCTATCATTGGAGACCCTTTTCCTGACATAACCTATGGATTGAATCTTGATGCTGATTATAAAAATTTTGACCTTAATATATTTATTAATGGTTTACAGGGTAGGGATTTATATAATACAAACATTTATGACCTTGAAGGTATGCCACGATTGTTTAATGCAGGAACAGCTGTATTGGATAGATGGACGCCAACAAACCCTTCTACTACTGTGCCAAGAGCAGGTGGTGCACCACAAAACTTAGCTCTATCAGATCGTTTTGTTGAGGATGGTTCTTATGTGCGTTTAAAAAATATCACTCTAGGCTACACGTTGCCAGATGGTGTAGCTGGAAATATATTTTCAAAATTCAGATTGTATTTAAGTGCTCAAAACTTAGTGACTATAACAGATTATTCTGGTTTAGACCCTGAAGTTGGAAATGGTAATAGTTTCGATTTTGGTATTGATAGAGGTGGTTATCCACAACCTAAAACATTCTTATTGGGTTTACAAGTTGAATTTTAATAATAAAAAAAATAAGTCATGAAAAAATATAAATTAATTTTTGCGTTTTTCACAATAAGCACATTTATTGTCATTATAAGTGCTTGTAGTGATAAAGATTTAGAATTGAAAAGTCTTACTGATTTGTCACCAGAAACTTTTTTTACTACAGAAGCCCAAGTACAATCTGCAGTAAATGCTATATATTCTAATTTGCAAACACGTGGGCTCTATTCTAGGCACATGTTTTTCTCACAAGATAATATGTCTCATGAAAATGCTGGAAACCCACAATTGGAAGCCGACAAAAAACAATATCTGGATTTTTCGTTTGATGCGAATCACGGTCCTATTGCTGATTATTGGGATAGCTGTTACCGCGGAATAAACAAAGCTAATTTTGTAATAGGAAATACAAATAGAATTAATACCATACCTGAAGCGAATTTAAGTCAAGCTAGAAAAGATAAATATATTGGAGAAGCTAAATTTTTAAGAGCACTCTTTAATTTTCTCTTAGTCACTCGTTTTGGCGATATGCCGTTAATAGCCTCCATACCAGAAAGTGGAGCAGGTTTTCCAAAAAGTTCTAAAGCCGATGTTTACGCACAAATAATTCTTGATTTAAAAGAAGCATCTACAACCTTATTAGATAAATCTTCAGAAGAAAATGGTAGAGCAACTAGAGGAGCCGCTTTTGCTATGTTAGGTAAGGTTTATTTATTTATGGGCGAACACCAATTGGCCTTAAATGCTTTTAAGGAAGTGAAAGGCTATGAATTAGAGCCAAATTTTTACGATAATTTTAAAGAAGAAACTGAGCATGGTATTGAGTCCATTTTTGAAATTGAATATGATGATGATTTAGGGACAGGTAACCAATGGGATTCTAGTGTTTCTGGAGCAGGATTGAATGAAGCCACTTTTAGAGGTCAAGAATATGGCTTTAATGATTGGTTTAATGTGCATCCATCAGATGATTTATTAGATGAATACGAAGTGGGTGATTCAAGATATGCAGATACGTTTTATTCAGTAGGCGATTCATTTGCCGACGGAACAAAAACAGTTGCAGCTAGCGATTTAGATGCTGGTGGCGTACAAAGAGCAGGTTGGAAAAAATATCAGAATTATTATAAAGATGCCAATGAAGACCAAGAGTCTGGTATCAACTTTAAATATTTAAGATATGCAGATGTATTATTAATGATGGCAGAATGTGCTAACGAAGTGGTTTCACAAGCTGCAGCAGTTGGTTATATTAATCAAGTTCGATTAAGAGCTAGCTTGCTAGGTCTTCCAACAACACTTAGTAAAGCTCAAGTTTTTAATGCCATTGTGCATGAACGAAAAGTTGAATTAGCAGGAGAGCAAGTCCGGTTTAATGATATATTGAGATGGGGGTTAGCTTCAACAGAATTGTCAGGAACCAATTTTCAAGCTGGAACACATGAGTTGTGGCCAATTCCAAACCGTGAAATTAGTTCTAATGAGAATGTCAATTCAGAAGATCAAAATCCAGGATATTAAACACATAAATTATGAATGGTATTTATTTAGTTTGAGTTAGTAATATTGTTTTGGCAGCATGTTTAGTTTAGGCGTGCTGCTTTAAACAATATAAAGTTAGGTTTATTTACAGAGATTTAGATAATCTAAAACTAATAGCTAAGAAAGTATTAACGCTACATTTTTACTATATATCGCTACATACATTATATAAGAAATAGTATTCGATTTATAAATTTGAATGAATAATTTATCAAATAGATAAGCTATTCTTTAATGTTAAAAAAAATTGAAAATCAATAAAAATAAAAAAATATTAAATATGAAAACTCCAAAATTATTACTCACCTTTTTTATAGGGATTGCTCTATGGTCGTGTTCGGAAAATGATGAAGCAAAGACGCTATTAGTTCAGCCAACATTTGTTGTAACGCAATCACCAGACAATCCAAACCTGTACTATTTTGAAAATACAACTCCAAATAAAGAAGCATTTTATAGTTTCTGGCAATTCACTGAAGACGGGAAAAGAATTATAGACGAGCCTGGAGCGGTTGAATTTGAATATACAACTGTTGGAGAGCTTACTAACTTAGTAACACTATCGATGGTAGATGTTAATAACGCTGCAAAGGCAACAGCAGAAGTTTTATCAATGGTAGAAGAAGTTGTAATACCACCAGTTGTAGATACAGCAAATTTATTGTTAAATGGAGATTTAGAGTTGGGTAGTGGCGATGATTTTGATAATTGGGGGAAATGGAATGGACCGGGTAACATGACTGCCGAAACAGTTGATGTTTTAGGAGGTGCAAGAGCCTTACGCGTTACAAATTCTGAAGATGCTGCAGAATGGCAAGTGCAATTTGTTAGCGATGAGGTTGCAACAACCGTTGGTGAAACCTATACAATATCTTATTGGGTAAAAGGTGATGCTGTTAGCGTACGTGCATCAACAAAGCCTGATGCTACTGCGCATTATGGAGATTTTTATGAAGCAACTTCAGGTTGGACTCAATATTCTACCACATTTGAAGCAACAGATCCTCTAATGAGAGTGTCTTTAGACATTGGACTAAACACAGGTACTTTTATTATTGATGAAATTGCACTTGTAGAAGGGAGTGAGCCTTTATCTAATACACCTCCAGTAGCTAATTTAGTGTTAAATGGCGATTTGGAATTAGGAAGTGGAGACGATTTTGATAATTGGGGTCAATGGAATGGTGCTGATAATATGACGGAAGAAACAACTGAAGTTCACGGAGGAGCAAGAGCGTTAAAAATAGTTAATAGTGAAGATGCTGCGGAATGGCAAGTACAATTTGTTAGTGATGAGATTACTACTGAAGTAGGTGCAAGTTATACAATATCTTATTGGGTAAAAGGCGATGCTGTTAGCGTACGTGCATCAACAAAACCTGATGCTACTGCACATTATGGAGATTTTTATGAAGCAACTTCAGATTGGACTCAATACTCAACAACATTTGAAGCCACAGATCCTTTAACAAGAGTGTCTTTAGATATCGGATTAAATGCAGGTACTTTTTACGTGGATGATATTTTATTTGTTAAAAACTAAATAATTAAAAAAAACCGCAATAGTGGTTTATTAAAATTTTAAAAAAATGAAAAATAAAATAAAATTCAATAACATTTTCATATTCCTGATACTTATTAGCGTTGCTTTTTCTTGTCAGAGTGATGATGATATGCCTACGGAAACACCAATTTCTGTTTCTTTCGAAGTCATCATTTCAGAAGGTAACACACTAAGAGTTTTAGCTAACAACACGTCTACAGGAATAGGTGGATTAAATAGTTATTGGCAATTTACTGAGAATGGAGAAGTTGTAGCAGATCAAGCTGGCCCAGAAATGTATTTATATAGCGCCTCAGGAGATTACCTCATTACACTAACAGTTGAAGCGCCTAATGGCGATATTCAAAGTAGTCAAACCATAACCATTACTGGAGAAGATTATGTGCCACCAGCGTTAAAAGATGCTACAAGTTCATTCTCTGTTGGAATGGCGGTACGTTCTAATCGTTTGACTGGGCAACACAATGAGGTTTTGGTAAGAGACTTTAATAATATTACTGCAGAATATGAGATGAAAATGGATCAAATCTTTAAAGCAGAAAACAATATGGATTTTACAGCTTCTGATAAGATTGTTGATTATGGTATTGCTAATAGCATGGATATACATGGGCATACTTTAATTTGGCATAATGCAACACCAACTTGGGTAGAGAATTTCTCTGGTACCAATGCAGAATTTGAAACAATGATAGAAACTTACATCACTACTGTGGTAAAAAGATACGCTGGCAAAGTAAGATCTTGGGATGTTGTAAATGAAGCGGTGGAAGATGGAAGTAATTCGTTAAGAAATTCAGTTTTCAAACTTAAAATGGGTGATGACTATATTGAAAAATGTTATCAATTTGCAAGAAATGCCGATCCTAACGCATTGCTTTTTTATAATGATTACAACATTACTTTTGATGCAGGAAAACAAGCCTCAGTGTTTGCCTTGGTAGATGATTTGAAATCTAAAAATTTAATTGATGGTATTGGTGCGCAAATGCATATCTCCATAGATTTTCCAACCAAAGCTCAAATAGAAAGTGTGGTAAATGGGACCATCTCAAGAGGATTATTAATCCATTTTTCTGAATTGGACGTGAGGGTAAACCCGAATAATGATATCACTTCTTTGACCGAAGAACGAGAAATAGCACAACAAAATAAAGTTAAAGAAGTTGTTGAAATATATGATGCAATCCCAAACGCCAATAAATTTGCAATTACCATTTGGGGAATGAGAGATAGTGAATCTTGGCTTCCGGATTTTTGGGGTAATCCAGAATGGGCACTTCTATATGATGATGATTTTAAACCAAAAAAGGCACATAATGGCTTTCTTGAAGCATTGGATTAGTTGCTAGTATAGTACTTCTTAAAAAGCTAATTATTTTATATAATTGGCTTTTTTCAGTAAAATTACTTTTTATACTTTTATGATAATAATAAATGAAATGATAACTAAAATTACAACTCTAAGCAAGTTTATCTTATTACTTGTTTTAGTCATGCAGTTTGAAGGTTGTTCTAGCAAGCAAGAATCAATTGAAAATGATATTATTTTTAGCACTCTTAACAATACTCAAACAGGTATTGATTTTAAAAATATACTTACCGAAAACGATTCACTCAATTATTTTACCTATTCCTATTTGTATATGGGCGGTGGTGTTTCCACAGGTGATATTAACAATGATGGATTGATAGATGTTTTCTTTACTGGAAATCAAGAATCAAACAAACTATATTTAAATAAAGGCAACCTTAAGTTTGAAGATATTACAGAAAAAGCTGGTTTATCTGGAGATAACAGATGGTACACCGGTGTTACCATGGCTGATGTTAATGGCGATGGTTTTTTAGATATTTATTGCTCAGTAGGAGGTAAATTCACACCAAAAAACAATCAGCTGTTTATAAATAATGGTAATAATACATTTTCTGATAAAGCAAAGGAATTTGGAATTGATGATGCTGGAAACAGCGTGCAAGCTACTTTTTTTGATTACGATAAAGATGGTGATTTAGACTTATATGTTGCCAATTATCCACCTACAAAGTTCAGTTCTCCCACCTTTGTTTATATATATAAAATGAACAATATCGAGGATCTGGATTCCGATCATTTATTCAGAAACGATGGTGAAATTTTTACAGATGTTACCAAAGAGGCAGGTATTAGCAATTTCGGATTGTCATTAAGTGCAACTATTGGCGACTTGAATAACGACTCTTGGCCAGATATATATGTGTCTAATGATTTTAATTCTCCAGATTTCATGTATCTAAATAATAAGGACGGTACGTTTTCAGAAGTTGTTAAGGATGCCACAGGTCATACTTCATTTTATGGAATGGGTGTAGATATTTCAGATTTTAATAACGATGGAAATCTTGATATTTTTCAAGTGGATATGGATGCCGTAAGCAACAGAAGAAAAAAAGCAAATATGGCAAGCATGAACCCTGAACTTTTTTGGGATGTAGTAAATGCAGGCTTTCATTATCAATATATGCACAATTGTATGCAGTTAAATTCAGGTATTTTTAATAACGGAACTCCATATTTTTCTAATGTTTCAAGAAGTACAGGAACGTCTTCTACAGATTGGAGTTGGGGACCATTATTCGCTGATTTTGATAATGATGGCTTAAAAGATTTATTTATATCTAATGGTACTCGTCGTGAAATAAACAATAATGATTATTTCAACAATTTAGAAGAAGGAAAATTAGAAACAACAGATTTATTGAAAAAAAGCTTGGGAATTCCTACTGAGAAAATAGATAATTTTATGTTCAAAAATAAAGGAAATTTAGATTTTGAACGTGTAAACAAATCTTGGGGAATTGAATATGAGGGGTTTTCCAATGGTGTAGCTTATGCTGATTTAGATAACGATGGCGATTTGGAAATTATAACAAATAACATTGACGATTATGCTTCAGTATTTGAAAACCATAGTTCTACAATCAATAATTATTTAAAAATTCAATTTAAAGGCGATTCAAAAAATAAACAAGGATTGGGTAATCGTGTTTATATAAAAACTCAAGAATCAACTCAAATGCAAGAGCTGACGCTTTCACGTGGGTTTCAATCATCCGTAGCCCCAGAATTGCATTTCGGAGTAAATAAACTCAATAAAGTTGAAGAGGTCAAGGTAGTTTGGACAAGTGGTAAAATAGAACAATTAAAAAATGTAGGGGTAAACCAAACATTGGTTTTAGAAGAAAAAAATGCTAGTGTGCAAAAAACGGAATTGGAAGAGGCGAAAACTACACTTTTTACTCAAAGCAAATCTATTTTATCAAATATCAAACATCAAGAAAATGAGTATGATGATTTTAAGGATCAGGTATTGTTGCCTCATAAAATGTCAACTTTTGGACCAGCATTAGCAGTTGGCGATTTAAATAATGATGGTTTAGACGATTTTTATATGGGAGGATCTTCATCTTATGCAGGACGAATTTTTTATCAAACCGAAGAGGATTTTGTTCAGAAACCTATAAAATCATTAGCAGATGATAAATTAAGCGAAGATGTTGGAGCGCTTATTTTTGATGCAGATAACGACGGAGACAATGATTTATATGTTGTAAGTGGTGGGTATGAGTTCTCTGCTACAGATGCTAATCTTCAAGATAGATTATACATAAATAATGGTATTGGAGATTTAAAAAAAACCAAGAATGCTTTACCAAAAATGATAACTAGTGGATCTAGAGTTTATCATGCAGATTTTGATAAAGATGGTAAGGAAGATCTTTTAGTTCTAGGAAGGCAAGTTCCTGGAAATTATCCGATGCTAGCAACTACTTTTTTATTAAAGAATAATACAAATGAGGGTAAAGTTCATTTTGATATGTTTGCAGAAATGCAACCAAAAGCCTTTGCGGAACTTGGAATGGCAACCAGCGCAGTAATTACGGATTTTAATAATGATACATGGTTAGATATTATAATAGTGGGGGAGTGGATGCCTATTCGTGTTTTTAAAAACATGAAAACCGAGTTTGTTGAGGTGTCCGAAGATATGGGATTAAATAGTGATACTAGGGGTTGGTGGTGGAGCATTAAAGAAGGTGATATGGATAATGATGGTGATATGGATTATATCGTTGGGAATAATGGATTGAATTATAAATATAAGGCAACAGCCAATGAAACCTTTGATATTTTTGTTGACGATTTTGATAAAGATAGTAACAACGACATCGTTTTAAGTTATTACAATGATGGAAAACAATATCCATTGCGTGGGCGCCAATGTTCATCACAACAAATTCCTGCAATTAAAGAGAAATTTAAAAATTACGAAGCTTTTTCTGAAGCCACATTAGTTGACGTTTATTCAGAAAAGGCATTAAAATCTGCGTTGCATTACCAAATTAAATCTTTTGCAAGTATCTATTTAGAAAATAAAGACGGCAAATTTGTAGTACATGAATTGCCAGTTGAAACCCAATTATCTAGTATTAACCAAACGCTGGTTGAAGATTTTGATAAAGATGGCAGTCTAGATATGCTCGTTGCGGGAAATATGCTCAATTCTGAAGTTGAAACCCCACGAAACGATGCTAGTATTGGTGTTTATGCTAAAGGAGATGGTAAAGGAGGTTTTCAAACCATTTCAGCCTCAAACAGTGGCTTTTTTGTCTTTGGAGATGTTAAAGATATGTCGCATATCATAATAAATAATAAACCATATATTATAGTTGTTAAAAATAATGATACTATTGAGTTTATTAGTATTAATTAAATTGTTAAATAGCAATTCTTTAATAGCAAAAATGCTTTTTAGGCGATTGTCTGAAAAGCATTTTCTATTTTAATAACTCTATTTGAGAGTTATTTGATACTTACTTTTATGGTTTCTTTAATGTTGTTTGATGCATTGCCAACATGAATAAGATAATCTCCTTTTTCAACATTCCAATCGGAAATAGATTCATCATAGAAAGCCAAGTCAGAAACATTAATAGTAATAGCCACAGAGTTTTGTTCGCCACTTCCCAAATTGATTTTTTGAAACCCTTTTAATTCTTTTAAAGCTCTTTTTACTTTAGATTTTGGTTTTCCTACGTATACTTGAACCACTTCAGCCCCATCTAAACTGCCCGTATTCTTAACTTGGCAAGTAACTTTAATTTGATCTTTCAATTTGTAAGTTTCTTTATCTGTTTTAATATTTAAAAAATCAAAAGACGTATAGGATAATCCATAACCAAAGGCATATTGTGGTTCAATTTTTTTTGTGTCATGCCAGCGATATCCAACCAGAATATCTTCCTTATATTCTTGATTCATATCCACTCCAGGATAAGATGATAGTCCAAAAGATATTGCGCCGTTGTCCTTTAGTTCTTTAGGGAAAGAAAATGGTAGTTTCCCTGAAGGGTTTACGTCGCCACTAATAATATCTGCAATAGCATGACCAGCCATAGATCCTAAATACCATGTTTGGATAACGCCATCAACCTTATCCAGCCATGGCATTTTAACAGCATTTCCTGTTATTAAAACAAAACCAACATTTTTATTTACAGATTTAATCCCATCAAGTAATTCTTCTTGACCAAATGGTAAGTGGTATTGCCTTCTATCATCACCTTCGGAATCTTGTAAGTGACTCTTAGATAAACCGCCAATGAATAGAACAATATCTGCATTTTTTGCAACTTTAATCGCCTCAATTTTAAGCGAATCTGCATTATATGGCGATGGTAAAACCTTATCATACACAGATGCTCCAGATGCAAATCCCATAGAATGAACAATTTTAGCATTTTTGTAACGGGCTTTTAAACCTTGTAAAGGCGAAATTTCAAATTTTGGTTTTAATTCTGACGAGCCTCCGCCAGCAGTCATAGATCTTGTCGCATTCTCGCCGATAACCGCAATAGTTAGATTGTTATCATCTTTAATTGGGAAAAAATTATTTTTATTTTTTAAAAGAACAATGCCTTCTGTAGCTACTTTTCTAGCAACATCGTGATGTTCTTTATTATTAGCACGACCAAGAGGACGATTGTTACTCATAGTTGTACGGTACATTAATCGTAAAATACGTCTTACTTTATCATCAACCACAGAAGTTGGAATTTCACCACTTTTAAGCTTCTCTAGAAAAGGATCAGCTAAATAATAGTGGTCATAATGATTTGCTGTTGTAAAACCTAAACCATCAGTTCCTGTCCCCATTTCCATGTCTAATCCATTCATTGCAGCTTCCATTGTATTGTGCGCAGAACTCCAATCGCTAATTACAACGCCATCATATTTCCAATCTTCTTTTAATATTTTGTTCATTAACAGTTCATGATGCGTCGTGTATTGTCCACGAAATTTATTGTATGCACCCATTAAAGCCCAAACATTAGCTTCGGTAACGGCAGCTTTAAAAGCTGGTAAATAAATTTCATAAAGTGCTCTATTACTTACTTCAACATTCACATCACTTCGCCATTTTTCTTGATTATTTAATGCATAATGCTTAACACAAGCTGCAACGCCATTTTTTTGAACTCCTTTTATGTACGGCACTACCATTTTAGATGCTAGAAATGGATCTTCTCCCATATATTCAAAGTTTCTACCATTGAGTGGTGTTCTGTAAATATTTACACCAGGACCTAATAAGATATCTTTTTTTCTGTATCTGGCTTCTTCGCCTAAATTGAATCCATATTTACCTGCTAATTCTGGGTTAAAAGTTGCTGCTAAACATGTAAGTGCAGGAAAAGCAGTTATGGAGTCATTGGTCCATCCAGCATAATCCCACGCATCCCAACTAATTTCAGCTCTCACGCCATGAGGGCCATCCGCCATCCAGATTTCTGGTATTCCTAGTCGTTCAACGCCTTTTGTGCTAAATTTTGATTGTGCATGGCACATAGCAACCTTTTCTTCTAAAGTTAATAAGGATATAATACTATCTATTTTAGATTCCATAACATCGTTCTCAACTAATTTAGAATGTTTTTTTTGAGCAAAAGAATCAGGTGTTTTAATAAAAATACAAATTAAAAATAATGCTATTTTCCAGGGCTTTGTTAGTGTTTTTTTTATGTTCATGTATATTTTTTTAGTACTGTAAAACTACTTTCTTATCGCTTAAGAAATAAATATTTATGATGCATTGACTAATACAAATGCTGCAATTATCATTCTTCCACTAATTATTTTTTTGAAATTAATTAAAAGTATTCGTAATCATGATATATTGATGTATTTTGTTTAATATTCGGCAGCTTATAAACCAATGTGTTATTGATTCGAGTTTAGTTCCCGCTACTAAATGAGATAATTGTTTTTTTAGTATCTTTACTGAGTTAATATTGAGAAAATACTATTTTTTGAATCGGTAATGAAAAATTGATATTTGATTTAAATTCGAAATGAAGCCGCTTATTATTCATCTACTCAATACATTTCAACTTATCAATAAAAAATTCCTTATAATCAATATTTATAATTTCAGATGAAGATTTTGTGCCTTTTAGAGTGATTGATTTAATGGGTGATGCTTTTAATTTAGCCATATTACTTCTAGAAAGTTTTCCTTTAAAACTAAAGTTACCACAATCAATATCCCATGAATGATAAAATGTTATAGTTTGATTGTTTTCAAGAGTAACTTTAGCGTTAGATCTTTGGTTGGGTAAGTAGCTAGCACAACCTAAATTTTCAGATAAATTAAAAAATATGTTAATGCTGTTTCCTCGTCTAAATAATACGGCAGTTAAATTATCAGCAATTCCATAAGGTTCTATTACAATAAATTTTTCTTTATAAAAATCATCATATTCATTGATTTGGTAATGACAAGTATTCCGAAATTTCATTTTTTCTGAAATTTCATCTTCTTTTTTTACCTTTTCTTCAACTTTAGCTAAAGAATCAATAATTCGTTTTTTTGCTAATTTTTCGTTTTGTTCTTTTTTAGCCTGATTCAAAACATTTTTTTTCCTTTGCTCTATAAGTTGCCTTTTTTGTTCTTCAATATTAGCAATAGAATCCTTCTTTTGTTTTTCAGCGAACAACCTGTTTTGTTCTTTTATAGCTAGTTGAGTGGAATCCTTTTTCTGTTTAGCAATGCGTTGCTTTTCTATTTCTGCTTTGGCAGTTGAATCTTTTCTTCGTTTTATCTCAAGTTGGATTCTTTCATTTTCTCTAATCTGAGTAATTGAATCATTACGCTGTTTTTCAACCAATATTCTATTTTGTTCTCTTAGAGCTTTAACAATAGAGTCCTTTTTTCTTTGCTCATTAAGTTTTCTTTTTTGTTCAGCTTTAGCCGCTGCAATAGAATCGTTTTTCCTTTTTGTTTCAAATTGGATTCTTTCATTTTCCCTTACCTGGGCAATTGAATCATTACGTCGTTTTTCAACCAATATTCTATTTTGTTCTCTTAAAGCTTTAACAATGGAGTCCTTTTTTCTTTGCTCATTAAGTTTTCTTTTTTGTTCAGTTTTAGCCGCTGCAATAGAATCGTTTTTCCTTTTAATTTCAAGTTGGATGTTTTCATTTTCCCTAACCTGAGCAATTGAATCATTACGTCGTTTTTCAACCAATAATCTATTTTGCTCTTTTAAAGCTTGAGCAATAGAGTCGTTTTTTAGTTTTAGAGCTAGTTTTCTATTTTTCTCTTCTAGAATTTTAGTGATAGAATCTATTCGTCTTTGTTCAATTAAC
>TARA_R110002049_G_scaffold52233_6_pt1 | contig 17920 bp, 15 predicted proteins | sample TARA_R110002049 | Tara Oceans TARA_R110002049 (sample SAMEA4396941) | marine metagenome | biome: Polar Biome; feature: [SRF] surface water layer (ENVO:00010504); material: water (ENVO:00002006), including particulate matter (ENVO:01000060) such as... | depth 5 m | reverse complement strand
GAAAAATTGAAGAAGCTTCTCAAGTAAGAACTTTAGGCGTTTTAAGTTATGCAATAGTGATTATGATCATATTAATAATTCATATTAGATAAGAATTTTAAATAAAAACATCCTTTTCCCTTGGAAAGGGTTAAGGAAAGAATGAAAAAATTAGCATTACACTGGAAGATTATTATTGGTATGGTTCTCGGAATCATTTGGGCTTTAGTATCAAGCACAATGGGTTGGAGTGAGTTTACCATCGATTGGATAGATCCTTTTGGTACAATGTTTATTAATTTACTGAAGCTTATTGCCGTTCCTTTAGTATTGTTTTCTATTATTGGTGGTGTTGCAAATATTGGTGATCCTGCTAGTTTAGGAAGAATGGGAGGAAAGACCTTAGGTATTTATTTAATCACCACAATTTTAGCAATTTCATTAGGTTTAGTATTGGTAAACTTGGTTAAGCCAGGAGAATTAATTGATGAAAGTAGCAGAATAGACAATCGTATTAGTTATGAAATATGGGCTAATGAAGAAGGACATGAAATTAAAGATGGTATTAATTATCTCCAAGACCCAGCTTTTTTTAAACGAGCACAAGAGATTTCAGAATTAACTAAAAGTGAACTTCAAAATGCTTCTGTTCAAGATAAAATGGCTGCTGTAAAGAATAAAGAAGACGTCTCTCCTTTAAAGCCTTTAGTAGATATTATACCAAGTAATTTTTTCCATGCATTAACAGATAATGGCTCTATGCTTAAAATTATCTTCTTTGCTGTTTTCTTTGGTGTTTGTTTATTATTTATTCCTTCAGATAAGGCACAGCCTGTCTTAAAATTGGTTGATGGCATTAATGAAGTATTTTTAAAAATGGTAGATATTGTAATGCAAGCAGCTCCGTTTTTTGTATTTGCTTTATTAGCTGGTGTTGTTAGTAGAATGGCTGGTGACGATATTGGTAAGGTAGTTGAAATTTTTAAAGGTTTAAGCTGGTATTCGCTAACTGTTCTTATTGGATTATTGCTTATGATTTTTGTTGTATATCCAATGGTTTTAAAACTGTTTGTTAAAAAAATACCTTACAAAGGTTTTTTTAAAGCGATGGGTCCAGCACAAACTTTAGCATTTTCAACATCGAGTAGTGCAGCAACATTACCTGTAACTATGGAGTGTGTAGAGCAAAATTTAGGAGTAGATAAAAAAGTAAGCAGTTTTGTTCTACCAATAGGTGCAACTGTAAATATGGATGGTACAAGTATGTATCAAGCTATTGCGGTAGTGTTTTTGGCTCAAATGCATATGATAGATTTAACAATTGGGCAGCAAATAACTGTTGTTTTAACAGCAACATTAGCTTCTATTGGTTCGGCAGCTGTGCCAAGTGCAGGTTTAGTAATGTTGATAATTGTATTGAGCTCAGTAGGATTGAATCCTGCTTGGATTGCCATTATTTTTCCTGTAGATAGAATTTTAGATATGTTTAGAACCGTTGTAAACGTTACAGGTGATGCTACAGTTTGTTCTATCATTGCAGATGGCGAAAATTTATTGGATTATGTAGAGCACGAAAATCCTTCAGAAACTTTTGATTTAGATTCGTAATAAAAATCTATATTTCATTTTTAAACGAGAAATTTTGAATATTATAATGATATGAAAGCAATTCAACTCAATACACCTATAGTTTCAGTAGATTGGTTGAATGCCAATAAGGATGCTTCAAATTTAATTGTATTAGATGCTACAATTAATAAAATAATAGATTCAAATTCAGAAAGGATACTAAATGCTCGATTTTTTGATATTAAGAAAAAATTTAGTCATGTTTCGGCACCTTTTCCAAGTACGTTGCCTTCCAAAGAACAGTTTCAAACTGAAGCACAACATTTAGGAGTAAACAAGGATTCTTGTATTGTTGTTTATGATGATAAAGGTGTTTACTCTAGTGCTAGAGTATGGTGGCTATTTAAAGTTTTTGGATTTAATAAAGTTGCTGTTTTAGATGGTGGTTTACTAGAATGGACATTACAAAACTTCCCTGTTAATAATTATGTAAACGAAACTTATCAAAGAGGTAACATTACTGTTGAATTTAATCCAGAATTAATGACCAACTTTGAGGGCTTAAATCAATTTATTAAAGACCCAAATGTTTTAATTGTAGATGCACGTTCAGAAGCACGTTTTAAATGTTTGGTCGACGAACCTAGAGAAGGATTGCGACGAGGTACAATTCCTAATTCTAAAAATTCACCTTTTACAGATTTGTTTAATGGGAATATTTTTAAGCCTATTACACAATTATCAGAAATCTTTAGTAATTTAGAGATAGAAAACAGAACGTTACTATTTAGTTGTGGCTCTGGTATTACAGCTTGTGTTGTGGCTTTGGCTGCTACATTGTGTGATTATAAAGATTTAATTGTCTATGATGGATCATGGACAGAATATGGAAGCTTAACCGATTAAAAAAACCACTTTAGTGGATAGAAAACATGAAAACAATAGATTGGACTAAAGATGAACTTGTCGCTTACGTTTTATTATTTGCTGCGAATGCTGATTTTAAGGAGTCTGAAAAAGAGCGCGAATTAATAATCTCTAAAGTAGATAAAGAAACGTTTCAAGAAATTCACGAAGAATTTGATAGAGACAACGACTACCAAGGTCTTAAAAAAATTACAACAAGTTTAGAGCAACATCTTTATGATAAGGATGATATTGATTTATTACTAGAAGATATTAAGGTTCTGTTTTTTGCCGATGATGATTTTGATATCACTGAGCAAAACATGCTAAAAGCATTAACACGGTTGTTTAAAGCTTAAAAAAAGCCTCAAAACGAAAATAGCATTTCTATCATTTTAATGAAACTCATAAGAAGCTAGACAATTTTTCTTATAAGAATTAGACTCGTTCCCAACTAACAGAAGTTAGGGTCTAATTGAAACTATTTTGTTTTGAGACTTATTTTATATTATAGATTCAGACGTTTTCCTTTTGGAAACTTTACAGAATAGGAATGTTTTAATTTTTCAGTAGCTCCAGGTTTCAGATTAATTTTCCATTTTAAAATACCTTTGTCTTCATTATAATTAGAACTACCAGTTTCTACATCATCAATCTTTATGGATTTATTTTGACTTTTCGGAATTCGGTCTAAAAGCGTTAACTGAATATTAGATTTTTTATTGTTTTTAATTTCAATTTCATAAGCTTTTTGTATAATCTTATTGCTGCCTATAAATGTAGACTTTTTAAAGTCGTTAAGCTGTGTTCGTTTAATAATTATATTTGGGTCTACACCAAGTGAAATTGTTAAACTATCTGTTGTTGCTGCCGGATTAATATTTGTTTTACCAGAATAACTCCCTTCAAAATAAACATTAGCTTCTGCAGGTAATAAGTTGTATTGTTCCCAATTACCAATTTTTGCAGTTAAAAACACATTTTCATTTAAAATAGGTGCTGCAAAGTAATTGTAAGTTGCAGGAACACTAAACTCGTCTATTTCGATCACAGCGATATCACCATCTGAAGGAATGGTATATTTTTTATCTATTTTGAAACTTGTATTGGTGATGCCTTCTTCGATAATATTACCAGTTGCAGTGTAACTTATAGGTTCTGCGTAAGGTTGGTCATCAAAATTTTCATCAATCATTTGTTGTACTTTGTTTATATGCTCTGAAGCTCTATAGGCTTCTTTTTTTGTAGTGCTATAACCAATAACAACAACTTCATCTAAGTTATTATTGTCATCTAGTGCTACATTTATTATACTAGAATGAATAGGTAACTCTTCAGAATCCATACCAACATAAGAATATATAATTGCATTACCAGATGTTGTTTTTAAAGTGTATTTGCCATCAAAATCAGTTTGTACGCCATTAGAGGTTCCTTTTTCTATAACAGTTGCTCCAGGCATTGGCAAACCATCTGAAGCGGAAGTCACCACTCCTGAAACCGTTTTAACTAAGGGATTGTACTTGTAATTATAACTCTTGGTCGCACGATTAGTATTGTAATTACTATATGGACTTATAAAGTTTAAATATTTTGGATTTACCGTTGGCTTTTCGTTATTGGTATTTGGGTCGCTTGTAGAGAGTACAAGATTAACATCTGTCCAATCACAGCCAGAATTTTGAAACACATGTGCTTTATATTCAAGATTTATAGGACTGTTAATTTTTTCTGCTTTTAAATCATAAATAGGAAACCAGCCAGCATTCTTTATATTATACTTTATTTTTAAGTTTAAAGCTGTTGCGACTTCACTGTTTAGTTTCAATTTTATTTCGCCAGTTTGTGTTTTTTCTTCAACATTAAATTCGGCTAATTGTTGTTGAATTTCGGTTTGTGTTTTTTGATGATTTCTAATTTTAGAATAAGACGTATTCATGTCGTTTTTTAACTCGGTAATTCTTGTTCTATAGTAAGTGGCAAAAGTTTTTAGCTTTTCTAAACTTACTACTTCTGTTGCATTACCAAGGTTTTTGTTAGTCTGAATTAAGCTTAATTCTTCATTATAACCAGAAATTAAATTATTTTGAAATTGAATTTTCTCATCGAGAGTTTTCAATTCATCTTGTAAGGCAACAATAGAATCACTTTGTTTTTGCTTAGATAAATAATTGATGCCATAATTAATGGATAGGATGGACGCTTTGTTTAATCCTGAAATCTGAATGCTACTTTCTTCAATATAAGGTGAGAGGTTATTGAGTGTAATTTCGGAGTTGCCAGAATTTAATTTCACTGTGGTTTCTCGGTTTATCTCTGCACCATCTAAATAAACCGTTACTGTTTTAATTTCTGAAGGTTGTTGAAAAGCATTACCAATTTGAATACTAAATACGACCAAAAATAGTAGAAGTAATTTTAAAGGGGGTAGTTGGAGTTTCATAATCTTGAGTATTGAGTTGAATTCAAAATTATAATACCAAGCAAGCGTAATAAAGTACAAATGAGTAAACTGAAACTTTTGTAGGGTGAACTGGCTATTCCGTCTAGTAAGGCAAATACTACTTAAGCGTTGTTGGTAGAGATAATTGACATATTTAAATGATTAATCAATTATAAGAAGGCTTACAACGAGTTTTTTACGGAAACCCTTAATACACAATTACCTTTACAGTATCAAAATTTGTGCTATGATACAATTCCATATTTTCCCTCATAATATTCAGAATTGAGATTACATTTTTTGTAAAATTAATTTAGTTTTAAGTAAGTTGTTAATTTAAATTAAGCCCTTCATTTGGTTGTGAAAGGGCTTTTTTTTGAAATAATAAGAAAATTGATTAATCTAAAAATTTAGATTTTAATTGTGGAGTCGGTATCATACAAGATTCTTTTTTGCCATACCATTTATAACGGTTTTTAGCAATGTAATTATAAACCCAATTTCTAATAAAAGCTGGCACAATAATAAAAACAGACAGTAGGTTAGTCGCAAAACCTAAACGACTAGCGATTAATAATGCTGCTGTAGATTTATTAGTTAATTTATCTGTTACAGGATTATACAATAAGATTGAATCTGTTTTCTCTGTATCTATTTTAAATTTTTTAATAATGTCTTTACCAATATTACTCTCTAAAGGCGCAAACAAGAATTTATTTTTAGAATCTCGTTTAATAACATACAAAACACTACTGTTGCATAGATTGCAAACACCATCAAAAAGAATGAGTTGTTTGTTATTTGGAATTTCTATCATTTATAAGTTTCAAAGTTGACGTATTACTTCTTTTTCTTCTTAACAGCTTCAACTAAATCTAGCATATCTAAGCTAACGTTTGTAGTAAACATGCCATAATTAACATTGGCTTTTCCTTTTTCTATAGAATCTATGCTACCAATTGCACGTCCATCTTGCATCCTCACTCTATCGCCAACTCTTAAAATTGGTTTAGGTTTTTCGGTTGTAGTTTCTTTTTTCTTAGCTTCTTTTTTCTTTTTACGGATAACTTCAACTTTCTTTTCGGCTTCTTCTTTTACTTGTTTTTCTTTGTGTTTCTCAGCACGTTTCTGTTTTGCTGAAACCTTTTTTCGTTTAGAATTCTCAATTTGTACTAGGCGAAATAATTCTGCCATTAACTCACGCTTCTTCTTATCTTCAAAATACTTTTCAGAAATATCGTTGACTTTTTGTCCTAAGTAAATTAAACGTTGGTTAGAATCATACAATTCTTGAAAATTCTCTAATTTCTTTTGAACCTTAGCATTTACTTCTTCAAGCTTATCTGCTTCAGATATTTTCTTTTTTTCATTTTCTTTAAGCGATCGTTCAGTGCGTTCTAGTTTACTTCGTTCTTTTTGAAGTTTAGCAATGGTCGCATCAAATCTCACTTTACCACGTTCAATCTTCTTTTTAGATCTATTAATTAAGCTGTACGGAATACCATTTTTTTGTGCGACTTCAAACGTAAAAGAGCTTCCTGCTTGTCCAACAACCAACTTATACATTGGTTCTAGAGTTCTTTCATTAAAAAGCATATTTGCATTTTCAATATGCGGTAATTCGTTAGCTAGTAGTTTTAAGTTAGAATAGTGTGTGGTTATAATACCAAAGGCTTCACGCTCATAAAATACTTCTAAGAATGTTTCGGCTAAAGCACCTCCTAATTCTGGGTCACTTCCTGTACCAAATTCATCAATTAAAAACAGGGTTTTATTATTACACTTTTTAAGAAAATAATTCATCTGTTTTAGTCGGTAACTATATGTACTTAGATGATTTTCTATAGATTGGTTATCTCCAATATCACTTAATATTCTATCGAATAAACAGACAAAACTACGTTCATGTACAGGAACTAGCATTCCGCTTTGCAACATTACTTGCAGTAAACCCACCGTTTTAAGCGTAATACTTTTTCCACCAGCATTTGGTCCAGAAATAACAATGATTCTACTGTCTTTTTTTAAGCCAATACTTTGCGGAAATGTAGTTTCGCCTTTCTCCTTATTGTTTAAATAGAGTAGTGGATGGTAAGCATCTCGCAAATACATGCTACGTTCTTTAGAGAATTCTGGCAAAATAGCATCCATGCTTTGTGCATATTTAGCTTTTGCAGAAACAAGGTCTATTTGAGTTAAAAATGTTTGATAATCTCTAAGAAGTGGTAAAAACATACGAATATAATCCGTGAGCTCTTTTAGGATTTTAATAACTTCTTCTTTCTCTTCGTATTCTAAATTGTTAAGCTCTCTTGTGTATTGTAACGTGGTTTCTGGCTCAATGTAAACAATGCTTCCGGTTTTGCTTCCACCCATTATCGCACCTTTTACTTTTCTACGATACATGGCTTTTACAGCAAGTACACGTTTATTTTCTACAACCGACTCTCTAATGTCATCTAAATAATCTAAGCTGTGATATTTATTTAATGCTGAAGAAAAACTACCATTTATCTTTCCTTTAAGCAGGTTTATAGATTTTCGTAAATTAGAAAGTAGAGGAGAAGCGTTATCTTTAATATCTCCAAAACGGTCTACTACAGCATCAATTTGTTCTATAATTGTGGTGTTGATTTCTATAGGTTGACTAAATTGATGAAGTTTTGGGTAATATTCTTCAAATTTCTTTAAAAACTTTAAAATAGTATTTACCGTTAAGGACATGCTTACTAATTTCTGTAAGCTAGAAATTTCGAGATAGGTGTTTTCTATTTTAAGTAATTTTAATTCTTTTGCAATGGTTTCAAATCCATGGTTAGGTATTCTGTTTTCATTATCATAAGATGATAAGTATTCATTGACATAAGCAAGTTCTTGCACTAGTTGTTCTTCATTGTTAAATGGAAGAATTGCTAATACAGCTTCTTTGCCTAAAGCAGTTATTGCATGTTCGGATATTTGGTCTAAAACCGTAAAAAACTCTAGGTCGTTTAAGGTTTTTTCATGAATGTTTATCATGTAATAGTTTTCTTTTTTTAAGCATTACAAATTTAGGCTAAATGTCGTTATATGCCTAATGCTACTGAATGCTTTTATGTGACTTGCAATTATTAAAGATGTTTGATTATTTTTGAATTTTAATAACTTTGATAAATGAACTTAAAGATTGATAAAAGCTGGGAAAATTGTCTTGAAACAGAATTTGAAAAACCCTATTTTAAGGATTTTATGACGTTTGTTAAGCATGAATATAAAAATCATGAGTGTTTTCCGCCAGAATTAGAGATTTTTAATGCGTTTAATTATTGTGATTTTAACGATGTTAAGGTTGTAATTATTGGTCAAGATCCATATCATGATGTTGGTCAAGCCAATGGATTGTGTTTTTCTGTAAATGATGGCGTAAAACATCCGCCTTCTTTAGTTAATATATTTAAGGAACTCGAAACTGACTTGGGAATACCTTATCCTAAAAGCGGTAATTTAATGCCATGGACAAAACAAGGTGTTTTACTATTAAATGCAACACTAACAGTGAGAGCTCACCAAGCAGGTAGTCACCAAAAACAAGGTTGGGAAACATTTACAGATGCGATAATTAAAACTATTAGTAAAGAAAAACAAGATGTTGTGTTTTTACTTTGGGGTGGATTTGCTAAAAAGAAAATAAAGTTAATTGATACTAATAAACATATCGTTTTAGAAAGTGGACACCCTTCTCCGTTAAGTGCAAATAGAGGATATTGGTTTGGAAATAAGCATTTTAGTAAAACTAACTTCCAGTTGGAGCTAGTTGGCCAGAATCCAATCGATTGGGCTTTAAAGTAGTTGTCTTTTTTACCTTTAAATAAGGTGGAACTCTTTTATCTACTTTTTTAGGCGTTTTGTTACAACTAAATATTAATAACAAAAAATTCAAGGCAACTAATGATGCTAGAACTATCGCTATTGTTAATATCATATTAGGTTAATTATTGATTGGTTGTAAGAATAGGCTTATTTCAAATATAGAAAATTTTTTGAAATCAAAAAAATTATCAGGCTAAACTATCTGAAAAGACATTGTTAAATTATTTATCCTTTTAACTTATCTATTTGATTACTAGTTATTTGTGTTTAGTTGTTCGATTTCGTAAATTAACTCTTTATAATCAACTGTTCTAGGTATAATATTTAAATCAAACAACTGGTTCTGTACGTTTTGAATGGTTTTTTTGTCTATTACGCTTTGCGACCATTCAGTTAACGACAACCATTCTTGTACATCTTCTAATTCTTGTTCGTATCTATTTGCGATAGTTTTATCTATGCTTGGGATAGATTTAAATTCAGCTGTAGTTTGGTTAATAATGTTTAAGATGGTCTTTAATTCTGTGGCATTATTTTCAATAAAGTCCTCTCTAACAGCAATAACAAAGCATGGCCAAGGTGATGGACAATTACCTATTCGTCTAAAAACACCATCATCTACAATAGGTTTTGTTGTGAATTTCTCCCACATAAAATAATCAGCTTTACCTTCGGTAAGTCCTTCAATTGCTCCATCTAGGTTTTTTATAACTTCAAAATTGAGGTCTTTTTCTAAATCCCAACCATTATTTTTAGCATTAATATAAGCCATTAAATGTGAGCCAGAACCGTATCTACTGATTGCGGCTCTAGTACCTTTTATATCATCTATGGTTTTAAACGGAGAATCAGCAGCAACGTGAATTCCCCAGTTTAGAGGTGTTTCTACAAACGTTTGCACAATTTTAGATGGGTTACCATCTATAATATCTTTTATTACGCCTTCTGTTAAGATAACGGCCATGTCAATTTCACCAGAACGTAATGCTTTACACATTGCACCAGTTCCACCGTAATAATCGTGCCATCTTAGATTAATATCTTCGGCTTTATATTCGCCATCTTTTAGAGTTAAATACCAAGCTAAATTAAAGTGTTCTGGTACTCCACCAATGTTTACTTTTTTCATTTTATGCTGAACTTGTTTCAGTATCTATTTTGAGCCAAAGCAGGCTTCATTTATATATTTACAATACGCTCTAAAGCATATTCTATCAATTTTTCTATTGTTTTTTTAGGGTCTTTACTAAAATCGCCATTAGCTCTATTTGCAATAATTGCATTAAGAGATAAAGCTTCATGCCCTAGTAATTTTGAAAGTCCGTAAATTACAGAAGTTTCCATTTCAAAATTTGTAATCCTAAAATCTTTATAGCTAAAGTTATCTAACTTTGCATTTAAATTGGAATCTTGTAATGGTAAACGTAAAACACGACCTTGAGGACCATAGAATCCACCAGCTGTACCTGTCATACCTTTAAAGATTTTATCACCTTCAAAATACTTTTCTAAATACTTGCTGTTTTTAATAATGATTGGTCTTGCTTTATTTTTATCCCAATTGGTGTGTTTAATAAATTCATCTTCAACTTCTGGATTACTAATACCGTCAATTTGATAAAAATGCAACATACCGTTGATATCTAATCCATGTGTGCTTATTAAAAATGCATCAACTGGAATGTCTGCCTGTAATGAACCAGAAGTTCCAATTCTAATAATATTTAGACTGGATAATTCTTTTTTAGGCTGACGTGTTTCTAAATCGATGTTAACTAATGCATCTAATTCATTCAATACAATATCAATATTATCTGGACCAATTCCGGTAGAGATTACAGTTAATCGTTTATCTTGATAATAACCTGTTTGCGTTTTAAATTCTCGCTTTTGAGTGCTAAAATCTACACTGTCAAAGTGTCTTGTAATTTTTTCTACTCTATCTTGATCACCAACAAAAATTATGGTATCCGAAATATTTTCTGGTTTTAAATTTAAATGGTAAACACTACCATCTGGATTTAATATAAGTTCTGAATCTTTAATTGCCATTAGGTAATAGTTTTAATTAGTTTATTCTGGTCTTCGTTAAATTGAAAATCTAATCGCTTAACGCCTCCGTAAGTCATGTTGTTATTGACTTCTTTCGCAAAATTATATTGCTTTAACAAGGCATCATGTCCTTTTCTGTTAAGCTCTAAACCATTTTCTGTTTTGTCGAAAAAGAAATTTAATTCTTTAATCTTACGTTTAAGTTGCATGTCTCCATAGCCATAATAACCTTGATAATTTAAACAATAACCTAACAGGTGATTTTCAGATTTTACATCGTTTTGTTTTATAAGATTTAAAATATGAGCTTCAAGTGTACCTAAACCACTTAAATGATGTGGAAAACGCTTTAAATGTGCTTTTAAACAACTGCTTAAATATTTAAAACTTGAATTTTTAACGATATAGGGTTTAAAGATATTATGATCTTTACCGCAATAAGTTCGCCATAGGGCTATTGCCAAATCAATATCTTCTTTAGTTAGGAGAATTTTGTTGTTATAATGAGACTTTATTTGCTCAGGACTCAGTTCTCCTAATGCTTTAAGGTTTTTTTCGCCTTTTATGCGTCCACTGCAAATAAGATACAAAGGTTTATCAATTTCCTTTTGATGAAGTAAATTAATTACACCTAATAAGTTTATGTGGCAAAACAAATCATATTCAAACCATAAATTGATTTCGGTATAATCGTCTGTCTTATCTAGTATAGATAACTCTTTTTGAAGCTCTATATGGTCAACATCAATATCATAAGTGGTATTGAGAAAATCGGCTCTAAGCTTAAAAAATTCTTCGGAGTCTATTTTAGGAATTGTTGGGCCTTCACAAAGCATTTCTTGCCAAGTGAGGATATCTTCAGTAAAATCTAGTTCTCTTAAGTAGTCGGTAAGTACGCTACCATTTGTAATATGCAAAGCATTATTTATCATATAATTTAACCTCCAACACGTTTTACATTAAATCCTTTTTCTTTTAGCATAGCCATTATTTTGTCTCTATAATCACCTTGAATAATTATTTTGTCGTCCTTAAAACTTCCACCAACACTGAGTTTCGTTTTTAATTCTTTCGCTAATTTTTTAAAATCTTCGGTAGCACCTGTATAACCTTCAAGAATTGTAATAGGTTTCCCTTTTCGTTTTTCGTATTTACAAATTATAGGGTCGTCTTGCAGCCATATTTTTTTATTAGAGTCTTCAGATTGCTCTGCAGGTTCTTCTTTATGGTCTGGGAATAGATTTTTTAATTGATCTTGTAAATCCATTATTTAAGTCTTCAGTATTCTTTGACTGTAAAGTGTCAACTATTTTTTTATAAGTCCTAATTCGATTAAACGCTCGTTTAAGAATTCACCAGCAGTTATATCTTCATATTGCTTCGGATTATCTTCATCGATACAGCTTTCTAAAACATCTAATTTCATCTCACTAACAGGATGCATAAAAAAGGGCATAGAATAACGCGATGTTCCCCAAAGTTCTCTAGGCGGATTTATTACACGGTGAATCGTTGATTTAAGTTTATTGTTAGAGTGTCTAGATAACATATCACCAACATTAATCATAAGTTCGTCTGGTTCTGCAATAGCATCAATCCATTCTCCATCATTACGTTGCACTTGCAGTCCACGTCCTTGGGCACCCATTAGTAAGGTAATCAAATTAATATCACCATGTGCTGCAGCTCTTACTGCATTTTTAGGTTCTTGCGTAATTGGTGGGTAATGAATAGGTCTTAGAATTGAATTTCCGTTATGGATATAATTATCAAAATAAGTTTCTTCCAAGTTTAAATAAAGTGCTAATGCTCGCAATACATATTTTGCTGTCTTCTCTAACATTTGGTAGGTTTGTTTTCCTACTTTATTAAATTCGGCTAATTCATTTACCGTAACATTTTCAGGATATTCTTTGCGTCTTTCTTCATCATCTTCTACATACTGACCAAAATGCCAAAACTCCTTTAAATCACCTTCTTTTTTTCCTTTGGCACTTTCTTTACCAAAAGAAACATAACCACGTTGTCCTCCAATACCTGGAACTTCGTAGCTTTCTTTTACTTCTAAAGGTAAGTTGAAAAAATTTTTGACTTCACCATATAAATTGTCAACTAAAGTGTCATCTAAAAAATGCCCTTTTAAAGCCACAAAACCTATATCTTCATATGCCTTTCCTATCTCATCTATAAACTTTTGTTTTCTTTTTGGATCTTCAGAAATGAAATCCTTTAAATCTACGCTAGGTATTCTATCCATTGGATTGTTGTTTAAATTTTTGTCAATATACAAAGTTAACAATAATAGTGATAAATATTAGGTCGAATTTATTGACAATTTGGAGCCTATTATGGTTTATTGTGGCAATTTTAATTACATTTGATTCATTAGCGAAATTTCAATATATGCCAACAATCACAAAAAGTAACATAACCTACGACAAAAGAAATCTAGATAACAAAACGTTATTAGAACTCTATTATAATATGCTTAAACCTCGATTAATAGAAGAGAAAATGCTCATTCTATTGCGTCAAGGTAAGGTCTCTAAATGGTTTTCTGGCATAGGCCAAGAAGCTATATCAGTTGGTGTAACTATGGCTTTAGAGCCAAACGAATACATCTTACCAATGCATAGAAATCTTGGTGTGTTTACTACTCGAGAGATTCCGTTACATCGTTTATTTTGTCAATGGCAAGGAAAAGCAAGCGGATTTACAAAAGGTAGAGATCGCTCTTTCCATTTTGGCACACAAGAGTATAACCTTGTTGGAATGATTTCTCATTTAGGACCACAATTAGGTGTTGCAGATGGTATTGCTTTAGCCAATTTATTAAAGAAAAATGGTAAAGTAACTGCTGTTTTTACAGGAGAAGGCGGAACGAGTGAAGGTGATTTTCATGAAGCGTTAAATGTTGCTTCTGTTTGGCAATTACCTGTGATATTTTGTATTGAAAATAATGGATATGGACTTTCTACGCCTACCAATGAGCAATATCATTGCAAAAATTTAGCTGATAGAGGTAAAGGTTATGGCATTGAATCTTTTATTTTAGACGGTAATAATGTTATTGAGACCTATACAAAGGTTCAGAAACTTGCAGAGAGTATAAGAAAACGTCCACGACCTATTTTAATAGAATTTAAAACGTTTAGAAGAAGAGGGCACGAAGAGGCAAGTGGAACTAAATATGTTCCAAAAGAATTAATGGATGAGTGGGAAGCAAAAGACCCCTTAGACAATTTTAGAAGTTATTTATACAGTAAAAAGATTTTAAGTCCTGCTACAGATGAGACTTATACTTCAGAAATAAAGGCTGAAATAGATGCAGCTTTAATATCCGCAAACGCAGAACCAGAGATTATACCAAATGAAACTACTGAGTTGACTGATGTCTATAAATCATTTGACTATAAGGAGTTTAAGCCAAATAATAAAGTTGAAGATTTACGATTAATCGATGCTATTTCTAAAGGCTTAAAACAATCTATGGAGAGACACAGCGACCTTGTTATTATGGGGCAGGATATTGCAGAATATGGTGGTGTTTTTAAAATCACCGAAGGTTTTCTTGAAGCCTTTGGAAAAGAACGTGTTAGAAATACACCTATTTGTGAATCGGCAATTGTTGAAACGGCAATGGGATTATCTATTTCTGGCATCAAATCGGTTGTAGAAATGCAATTTGCAGATTTTGTAACATCAGGCTTTAATCCGGTTGTAAATTATTTAGCAAAATCTCATTACAGATGGGAGCAACAAGCAGATATTGTAGTAAGAATGCCTTGTGGTGGAGGTGTTGCAGCAGGACCATTTCACTCGCAAACAAACGAAGCTTGGTTTACTAAAACACCAGGTCTAAAGGTTGTATATCCTGCGTTTCCTTATGATGCAAAAGGATTACTAGCAACAGCAATTAATGATCCAAATCCAGTATTATTCTTTGAGCACAAAGCATTATATAGAAGCATTAGACAAGAGGTTCCAACAGATTATTTTACTATTCCATTTGGTAAAGCTGCTCAATTAAAAGTAGGTGAAAATGTTACTATTATCACTTATGGAGCAGGAGTTCATTGGGCTTTAGAAACATTAGAAAAAAACGCTGATATTTCAGCAGATTTAATAGATTTAAGAACTTTACAGCCTTTAGATAAGGATGCTATTATAAACTCTGTTAAAAAGACAGGAAGAGCTATTATTCTTCAAGAAGACTCTCTGTTTGGAGGTATTGCCAGCGATTTATCTGCATTATTAATGGAAGAGTGTTTTGAGTACCTAGACGCACCAGTTAAGCGCGTTGCGAGTATGGAAACGCCAATTCCATTTATTGGTCAATTGGAAGATCAGTATATGGCAAAAGGTAAGTTTGAAAATGCTTTAAGAGATCTATTGGCGTACTAACTTCTGTTTATTTGTAGATTAAAATTCGATTTTAGTAGATACAAAATACGGTTACGTATAATTTACTTTGAAAAGTGCATATGGTTCGTTTACTTTGATAAATGGATAGAGCTCTCTATTCCATTTCATTATCCTTAATATTAATTACGATATCTTCAGCATATGCTATTCATTTGGTGTTAATTTTGAAAACATTGTATTTAAATCATTAATTTTAGCACTTATTAAAATATTCCTTATGAAAGTAAAATTACTAGTCCCTTTATTATTTATCACCATTTTATCTTTTGCACAACAAATCCCAGAAGATATTAAACCACCTAGTTGGCATCAAAAAAACTTAACGAGTTTGGTCCCATTTGAACTTCAATCTTTTGATTTGAAAAAACTTCAGAATGAAGATAAAATCAATGATAAAAACAAATCTATTCCTTGGAGATTTGGACATCAATTATATGTTGGTCATAATTTTAATAGTTTAGGTGAGTGGACAACCTTAGAAAACGGTGACCGAATTTGGAGAATGGCATACACTTCTGAAAACGCATATTCATTAAACTTTATGTTCGATGTTTTTAACATTCCAGAAGGCGCTAAACTCTATGTTTATAATAGTGATAAAACTGATTTATTAAGACCATTTACACATTATAATAATAACGATGAGAATGTTTTAGGAACTTGGATGGTAGAAGGCAATGAAGCTATTATAGAATATTACCAACCAGCAAATGTAAGTGGTACAGCTAATATTGTGGTAGGTTCAGTTGTACACGGTTACAGAACTGCTAAGTCTTACCAAAAAGCTTTAGGTGATTCTGGTAACTGTAATCAAGATGTTGATTGTGATATCTCGCCAACTACGGATCCTTATGGTTTAAATACTATAAAAGAGAATGTAAAGAAAGCGGCAGGTATGTTAGTAACGGGAGGTTCAGGTTTTTGTTCTGGTACTTTAGTTAATAATACTAATAATGATGGTACGCCTTATTTTATTACGGCTAATCACTGTAGTGGAGGTGAAGGTAGTTGGGCATTTAGATTTAACTGGAGAAGTCCAACACCATCTTGTAGTACAACGGCAAGTAGCCCAAATGGTTCTTATGATCAAACTGTAAGTGGAGCTACTTTAAGAGCAAATAGCTCACAATCAGATATGGAGTTAGTAGAAATTACTGATACGAGTTTTTTTAACAATAATCCAGACGTGGTTTGGGCAGGTTGGAATAATTCTACTACGCAAACACCAGTAGTTAATTTTGGAGTACATCACCCAAGTGGAGATATACAAAAAGCGTGCAGAGATGATGATGGTGCGGCAAGAAACGTTGTAAATTTTAACGGAAACGCAAACACACAGATGTGGTATATCACAGAGTGGGAGTTAGGTGTTACTGAACAAGGGTCATCTGGATCTGGTTTATTTAATGAAAGTGGAGAATTAATAGGAATGTTATCTGGTGGTGTTGCGGCTTGTAGCGGAACTTCTAATAATGGACAATATGATTTTTATGGAAGATTTGGTGTTGCCTGGGATTATGGTAGTACTTCAGCAACTAGACTTAAGGAATGGTTAGATCCAACAAATTCTGGTGTAGCTACAATTGGTCAATACCCAACGCTTCAGACTTATGATAATGATGCGACTGTAAGTTCAGGCTCAAATAGCGTAGAACTTTGCGGAGAAGATTTTTCACCACAAGTTACATTAACAAATCCTGGAAATTTGGCATTAACGTCTGCGACTGTATCTTATTATTTAGACTCTGAAACACCAACTGTGGTTTCATGGACTGGTAATTTGGCTAGTGGCTCAAGCGAAGTGGTTGCAACTCCTGCATATTCAGATTTAGCCTCAGGTAGTCATGCCTTTACTATAAATGTTTCTAATCCAAATGGAACATCAGATGAGAATACAACTAATGATGCATCTGGCTTTAATTTTGATATTTCTCCTTCTTATGCTACATCAACCTTAACATTGGATCTTATAACAGATAACTATGGTTATGAAACTTCTTGGACATTTACAAATAGCAGTGGTACAGTTATAAGCAGTATTCCTGCATCAACCTATGGAGACGCTATAACATATCAAGAAATAATTACAATTCCAGTATTTAATGAATGTTATACATTTACTATTTCTGATTCTTATGGAGATGGTATATGTTGTGGTAATTTCACAGGAAATGGGTCTTATTCTTTATCTGATGAGAATGGAATTGTTTTAATTTCTGGTGGAGATTTTAGTACGGAAGAATCAATAACTTTTAAAGCTGAAGAAGCATTAGGTATTAACGATTTTGATTTATATAATGCAATTAAGGTATATCCTAACCCAATAAATGATATTATAAATATAGAATTTACTAATATAAATACTAAAGTTGATTATTCAATATTTAATACATTAGGTCAAGAAATTGTAAAAGGTAATTTAGATTCTAATATAGTGAATCAAATAAATGTGTCTCCATTTCAAAGTGGTGTATATTTTGTGAAATTATCTACAGGAACGCATACTATAACTAAGAAGTTAATAAAAAAGTAAGCTTTATTTTAACGATAAAAAAAGTCAGTTTCTTTAAAAGGAAACTGACTTTTTTTATTAGACTAATTCTTAAAATTAATGGCTTTAAGACTAAACTCTAATGGTTTTTAAGTCATCAGCTAGACTATTAGATGTATTGACAATTTTTGATAATGCTTTCATAA
>TARA_R110002049_G_scaffold232088_8_pt1 | contig 17920 bp, 10 predicted proteins | sample TARA_R110002049 | Tara Oceans TARA_R110002049 (sample SAMEA4396941) | marine metagenome | biome: Polar Biome; feature: [SRF] surface water layer (ENVO:00010504); material: water (ENVO:00002006), including particulate matter (ENVO:01000060) such as... | depth 5 m | reverse complement strand
TGAAAATTAAAAATTAAACAACTTTTTTAAATGCTTTTACCCTGATTCCAATCGCCCTCAAACTCGTAACCTATTCTGGTAAAGGATGGTCTGTCCAAATCCAAAAGCACCTTATAAAATGCTTCCAATTGAGCATCATGTTTTCCGTTGGCAACTTCTTTATCCAAACCTGCCCCTGTATCCTTACCGCCAGTAAGCGCTAAGCCAATTTGGGGCATAATCCCTTTTGGTAAGCTGTCTAAAACATATTTTAAATCTTTCCCCCAAGTTTCAATCTTTTTTACAGATGCGGTTATATTAATATAGGTCATGTAAATTATTGGTAGTTTATCTTGTCCAACGGCATTCACATAATCCTTAAATCCATTTTTATCCTGACCAGAGCCGTGATAAATTCCTGTTTCGGGTTCGTATTTAGCATTGTAAAACTCCCGAAAAACCTTAGTATCTTGTGCATGACCCTTAAAAAATATTCCAAAAAAAAGTAGCACTACAAATTTCATAAAAATTAATTTATTGTTTTTTTGAGTAAATTTTACATCAATCATTTTATAAGTCTCTATCATATCTTTTAACTAAATTAGAATTACATAAATTAAGAACAAACTGCTATTTCAATAGCATTAAAATTTAAAATCAAAATCCAAACGGATTCTGCTACCGGTTTCTTTAAAATCACCATAAGGAACAATTTGTTCCACGAGGTAATATTTTACTTTTAGATTCATATTTCTATTCATCATATATTCGGAAACCAATTCCATTCCTTTAAAATTAGTAAGACGACCGTCTGGTGAACCAAAAGATGAATAATCCCACCGTGCCCAATCATTCTGTGCAAAAAAATCTACGGCGGTGTATTGTTCCAAATATGAATAAGTAAACTTAAATGCCCAATCACCTTTTTTATCTAAGTGTCCATAGCAAAGACCTCCAACAAGGCCATTTTTCTCTTTTACTAAATTTGATGGTATTCCTGTAACATTCTCATAATTTTTTAAATTTGAATAAAAATCAATTTCTAGATTAATTAGAGGGCTTTTTTGAAGTTTTAATTTACTTCCTAAATGAAGAATAGCATAGTCGAAAACGAATGTATCTCCTCCGTCAGGGATGTTAGGAATATTTTTAAAAACATAGAAGGATGGAAATAATGCTAACCTATCGTTAAATAAGCTTGAACTCAGTTGAAATCCATCCATATAACTATCTTTATTGAATGATTTTCCTGAAGAACCAATAATAAAATGTCCTCCACTTATATCGAATGGAAAAATAAAATTGGATTCAGTCGTAATGCTTTTTTTTTAAAAACACCCCTTCTGGGTAAACATTATCACTCCAAAACAATTCATTGTTTTTATTAAAAGGAAATGTGTTTTTACCAATCCATGTAAAAAACCCTTTGTAGTTGGTTTGGAAAAATATTTTTTCAAACCCTATAGGTAATGTTCCAAATTCTTTGTTGGCGTCTCCTAATGTTAATTGAGCGTCTTGTTGCTTTTTAGGGTCACCTGTTCTAATTCGAACACCCATAGACGTATTCTGGTTCACAAAATAATTTAAACCAAGTCGTCCCCTATACCTCAATCTGGATCTATCATCTCTATATGTGCCATCTGATTTTTTAGAGTTCCAGTCTTGCTCAATTCTAAATCTAAAATCTCCATAAAATGATAACTTTGATTCCTCAAAAGTGGTTTGCGAATATGAGTACATAATTAACAATAAAAAAAGTAAAGTGAAAATGGAGCTTTTCATGAGAATCATGCTTTTTCATTTCCAGTAGTTATTAACAAAATTGGAATCATACAAATAGTGATAAGCCATTTCCACACTTATGATTACTGGAAAATTATACTTCTCTACTTCGGCAATATTGTATTTGAGTCCTGCCAATTCTGAATATTCAAAAATGCTTCTAAAATCTGTTTCATTGCTCTGTCCCAACTCTTCATTGTCTTTAACATGCCAACTTAAAAAACGCCCTGGATATTTTTTAAAATAATCTATCGGATTAACTTTGGCCACTTTCATCCAATACAAATCAGATTCAAAAAACACATACTCCGGATTGGTATTTTCCAATAAATAATCATAAATTATACGTCCATCAATCACATTAAATTCATCAACATGATTGTGGATGCCAAAATCAATACCATTTTCTTTGCATAGTTTTCCTATCAGATTATAATAATCTGCAAACATTTTTAAATCCTCTAAGGTTTTAATTTTATTTATTTCGTTATTTGAAGTGGTTATGTAAGACACCTCTGCAAGTTTATGGGCTTTAACACATGTGTTCCACCATTCCATAATATCGTTTTTACTATTACCTATAAAATCTTTAAAAACCATGGAGCCTTTAAATTTCAGTCCTTGGGATTCTACCAATTCCTTGAATTCATTGGGTTTAAAATCATAAAATTTACCATCGTTATATACAAAGGTTTCAATAAAACTATAGCCCATACGCCCTAATTGCTGTAAAGTCCCTTTGCCATCTTTAAGCATTAAATCCCTAACGGATACCAACTGAATCCCTATATTTTTAGATTTTGGATTTTGTTTAATATACTTTACCTCCCAAAGTTTTTCTCCTTCTGGAGACGTTCCATTTAAAATAACTTCTGTACTATTTATAAATTGAAAATTAACATTCATGATAGGTTCGCCATTTACGTTCGTATCCTGCATTAGCCATTTATCATCGTCAAAAAAGAAGCCTTTTCCGTAAAAACAATCTCCATTTTTATTGATACCCGAAGCAACGATTTGATTCGTTAATTCATCATAATTAATAAGTTCAACAAGAATAGTGCTCCATTCGTTTTTAACTTTTTCAAACACCTCAACTTGAAGTCCATTGTCTATCCCCAATTTTGGCACAACAGTCATTTTTATTTTTGGGTTTTCCGGAAGATTTGTGTCGGTAATATTATCCGTACTATACCAAGTCCCTATGTACTGTAACATTTTTTCTTTTTGATTTGACACCTTACTTTGGGCATAAGTACCAAACCCTATAAGTAGCAATAAGATAAATGATGCACATTTAAAATTGGATACATACTTAGTCCGTTTATTTAATAATATTTTATTCATTAACTTTTGTTCAATTTTCAAGTTTTACTTAAAATCATATAATCTCAACACGTTTTTCTAATCTGAATTTACAATTTCAAACCAATTAAAAACGGCTTTGTTGGAACTCTTTAAACCTAAAGAAGTTGTGTACATTGCATAAATAGTGCCTACAAAACCTCCTGCTTGTTTTGTGCTTAAAAAGCGGGCATCAACACCTTCTTTTAAATTGATCCAATTATCGTCGCCTTCAGCATACAAAAAGTTATAGATTGTACCTTGAGACTCAATTTTTAATTTAATAGGTTGTTTGGTTTCTAATGCTTTGCTAGCTAATTCTTCCATACCATTTTCTGAAGATTGGTACAATTGAATAACCGCTTTACCATTTTTAAAAGACTTGCATAAATAGTAAAAATGTGATTCATTTTGAAACGCCATTAAACCTGCTTTTTCATTTGTTTTATCGGTTTCAAATAACATTTCAGTACTTACATTACCTTTTATATGCTGTTGCCTATGTCCTATAAAACTGGGGTTAACTTGCTCTGATGCGCTTTCAGGTCGTGTATCAACTACTAAAGCATCATTACTAATTTGATACCAACGTGTATGCGGTGTTCTTAAAAACAACCATTCAAAACCCAGTTCTGAATTGCTGAATTCTTCTCTATGACTATATTCCCCACTGTATTTGAAACTCTTATCAGTCTTAACCACATTATTTGGTGTTGGATAAAATTTCTTAACCACATCGCCATCCAAATTAAAAATGGGCCATTCATTTTGCCATTCCACAGGTACCAAAAAGGTCTCTCTACCTATATTGTAATGATCTTCATTATCATAAGGTCTGCACCCTAAAAATACGCCCCACCAATTACCATTATTATCTTCAACAATATCGGCATGACCTGTTGACGTAATCGGATTTAATCTATTGTCGTCCAAATGACGTTGGGTTAAAATGGGATTATTGTTATAACTTTCATAAGGGCCTTCAATCGTTTTACTTCTGAAAACCACTTCGGAATGCTCTTCTGAAGTACCCCCTTCGGCAGCCATTAAATAATAAAATCCATACTTTTGAAATATATGGGGACCTTCAATCCAAATGGGCTTTTTTGAAATATCAGAACCACCATTAATTAGTAATTTTTCCTGTCCGCTAACTTTTAAGTTTTCAATATCAAACTCGTACATTTTAATGGTTCGATGGCCATCATACAAACTAACATTATTTGGTGGTATGCTATTATAAACAATATAAGATTTCCCGTTTTTATCAAAAAATAAGGATGGGTCGATGCCTTCAACTTCAGAAATCCAAGTTGGGTTTGACCATGGGCCTTCTGGGTTTGTTGCCGTAACTACAAAATTATTTTTACCATCAACTAAAGTACAAGCCACATAAAAAATACCGTTATGATATCTAATAGCTGGTGCAAAAATCCCTCTAGAAACGCCAAAGTCACTTAAATCCAATTGCTCAGGTCGGTCTAAAACATTTCCTATTTGCTCCCAATTGACTAAATCTGGACTTTTAAAAATAGGGATACCTGGAAAATAGGCAAACGAAGAGTTAACCAAATAGTAATTTCCGTTAGCTTTACATATACTTGGATCTGGATAAAACCCTTGTAAAATAGGGTTTGAATAATAATTTGATTCTTGTTCGACTATTTTAGGCTGCTCTTTCTTATTTGAACAGGAATAAACAACGACCATTACAAGAATTATTGAAATTATTTTCTTCATTTTATGCCTATTCTATTTCCACTTTTAAACCCTCTAACACACCAAAATAGGCTAGCTTTGGTTTCAAATTATTATCATATATTGTAGGCCAATCGTTTAGATTAAAGAAACCGTTTATCCAAGTATCTCTATCTGTAAAATCCCAAAATGTAATTCCAAATTGTTGCCTTTTAGGAACTATTCTACGATACATTAAAACTAGATTTTTATATTTTTCGGCCTGTGCAATTTTCATGGCTTCGGTTAATTCATCATACTTTTGAATACCACCTAACCTTTCGTCATTGTGCGTATTAAAAATAATATCTACTTCAGACAAGTGAATTTGCAAACCTGTTTCCGCAGCTTTTTTCAATGAATAGGCAATGATTTCATCCGGAATATCCATACGAATATGCATTTGAAATCCTATCCCATGAATTGGTACGTCGTTCATTTTAAATTCTTCAACCATTTTTAATACGGCATTCAATTTTGTTGTATCGCGCTCTATGTTGAAATCGTTATAAAACAACACGGCATCGGGGTCAGCTTCATGGGCATAGCGAAAGGCATTTGCTATATATTCTTTGCCCAAATTATTATACCAGAACGTTTTTCTATATGCGCCACCTGAAGATTCAAAAGCTTCATTAACGACATCCCATCCAGCTACTTTTCCTTTATACCTGCTTACATATTTATGAATATAATCTTTCATAAATCCCGCCAACCATATACTGTCGTTAGCACCTTTTTCTTCTACCCATTTAGGCGTACTGCTGTGCCAAATAAGGTTATGCCCAAAAACACGTTGGTTGTGCTTCTTGGCATAATATAATATGGTGTCTGCCATTTGCCAATAAAACTCGTTTTCAACTGGCAAAATTTTGTTCATTTTCATATCGCTAGTAGCTGTAATACTATTGAAATTTGAAATCTGCAAAGCCATTAATGCTTCGTCATTGATAAGCTTATCTATATTAATTGCAGTGCCAATTGGAAATTCTGAAGCGTTTTTAAGACCTGTCTCTACAATTGGTTTTTGGCTTGAATTTTTACATGCTGTAAAGAAAAATACAATCAAAATAACATGGATTATCTTAATTTGAGGATAACTTTGAGTTTTATATATCATTAGAAAACAATTAATATTATTATAAAAAAAACGGATTTACAAAACCTTAATTCTGACTATCAAGTTTTATAAATCCGTTAATTTAGTTATTGATTAAACTTTACTGCAACCCTTCTAAAAAACCATAATAAGCTGGTTTTTTATTATAATTTTCATCAAACATTAATGGCCAATCTGGTACACCCCAAAAATCCAATAACCAAGATTCGTTATCTCTTAAACCCCAAGTTGTCAATGCAAATTTGTTTTCTAAAGGAATGGAATTGTAAATTTTTACAACTTCTTTAAACTTTGCTGCCTGTAAATCGGCTCTAACACTGGTTAAAGATGTTAAATCATTATTAGGATTTGCGCGAATATCCAATTCCGAAAAATGCAATTTTTTTCCTCGTGAAACCGTGCCATCTGCTACTGCTTGAATATTAGCGGCTGAAGGGCCATTATAAGAAATATGCATTTGTGCGCCAACGCCATCAATCAAACTTCCCAGATTATCAACAAGAGTAAAGATAGCAGCTCGTTTTGTGGGACTTGAAGCTACATTGTAATCATTATAAAAGAGCAATGCATTGGGGTCGGCATTTCTAGCAAATTGGAAACACTTTTTAATATAATCATCTCCCATTTTTTGTCTGAAAACTGAATTTCTTAAAGGGTGTCCTGTTCCATCTTCAAAGGCTTCATTTACAACATCCCACGAACGTACTTTTCCTTTAAAATGATTTATTGTGGTTGTTATGTAATTTTCAACCATGGCTTCAAACTCGGCATCAGTCCCAGCAAAATTTTCAACCCAACTAGGTGTAGCATTGTGCCATATTAAAACATGACCGTGAACATTCATGTTATTTGCCTGTGCAAAATCAACAATAACATCACCCGCACTAAAATCAAAATTTCCCTGTGATGGATGCATCACATTCATTTTTATTTCATACTCTGAAGTTAAATTGTTAAACTCTTTTACCAAAGTAGCGGTATGCTGTCCTCCTCCATTTATCCAAGAGGCTCTTGTAATCATCCCTACCGAAAAAGTTGTTGCAGCCGATTTTAAGCTATCTGAGCTTCCTCCACCACACAAAGCATTAGGGCAAATACCACTCTCATCCACTTTTATAGTTTTAGTTGCGGTTGAGGTCAAACCATCTTTAATAACAATTAATTTTATGGTATAGTTACCTGGTGTATCATAGCGAACCTCTTCTATGCCCGGGCCATCATTTACATTACCTCCTCCTAAGCCATAATCCCAATAACTCACAAACTCCTCACCTTCAGTGGTATTGTCCAAAATTAAAACATGAGAATCTGTTGTTGAAATTGTGTAAACAAACGATGCTTGTACTGCTGTTGGAATTGGAACTGGACCTGGATCTAGTCCATTGCCCCCTCCATCACTGGAACATGCGAACATGGTAAAAGTTAATACAAACAATATTAAAATTTTCTTCATTTTCATAACTTTATAGAATTTTATTTTCTTTTTAATTTTTTACAACTTTAATATTATCCACAAAAAAAGTACCTGCTGCCTTACCCATATCTAAAGCCAAAAGCGTGGTAGGAGAATTTGCCGTAAAGGTCCAAGAGTATTTTGTCCATGATGCGGTAGCGGTATAATCGCCTGCATATTGATCTCCACCTACATTCGGATTAGTTGAAAAACGCACCACTGCAGTACCTTTAATCCACATGGAAGCCGTGTAAGAAGCTCCGTTTTCTGTTGTAAAAGCATCGCTTACAAATTGTGTTTCCCAAGGATTTCCAGCAACAGGATTTATAACCTTCAAAGCTCTTTTACCGCCCAAGACATCTGTTGTCTCTTGTAAAAATCTATCGGAGCCATTATTTTTACCCCAATTGGTAAAATCGTTACCAGTTCCATTTTCCAAACCACCATTCAAAACCTCACTATCATTTGATGGTAATGGAAGTGCCTCACTACCTTTTACAAGCTCAATGCCATCCACTTTAAAATTACCAGCACTTTTACCCATATCTAAAGCAATGAGCGTTGTAGCTGTTTTGGCGTTAAATGTCCACTTATATTGCTTCCAATCACTGGTTATTGTAAAATTGGGTCCATATTGATCATTACCAACATTTGGATTTGTAGAAACACGCACAACAGCTGCATCCCCTTTTAACCACATAGACACTGTATAAGCCTGATCAATTACGGTTGGTGTCGCATCACTTACAAATTGAGTTTCCCACTCATTACCAGCTGCCGCATTAGACACTTTTAAAGCTCTTGGCCCTATTAACACATCAACCGTTTCGGCTGTCATATTACCAGCACCATTATTTTTACTCCAATTGGTGAAATCATCACCAGTACCTTCAACTAAGTAGCCGTTTTTTAATAAATTTTCAGGATTGAATAAAAACCTCACATCTGTTGGAGGTGGCAATGTTACAGTAATAGATTGCGTTGTTTGTAAAGCAGTCGTGGAACTTACCATAGTTAAAGTTACTATTTTGGCTCCAGAACTTGTGTATTGATATTCAACAGGCCCCTCTTTGTCCGCACCTTTAATTCCAGCTAAATCAAATTCCCAATAGCTATAAAACTCTTCCTTATTTGGTGTTGTATTCTCGAAAAAATAAATACTTGGATTGTCTGGGGAAACCGTCACAGTAAATGAAGGTTGGGATAATTCAATAATTGCTGGGTCGTCTGAGCATGACCAAAAGGCAACACTTAAAAATAGTAGCCCTAAAAATTTAGTTGTTTTCATAATCATTTTTGTATTTCATTTAGTTATTAATATCTAGTTTGTTGTTTTATCTTAACGAAATCTGTGCTTCATTGAAAAATCAAATTCATGAGATTTTAAATCAAAGTATTTTGGTTAAAGTTGGTATCAAATTTAAAATTTAAAGATTTTTTTTTCTATAATAAATGTGGCGATGTATGGTAAAAATGAAGCCTTTTTAAGGTATTTTTTAATATTATTGTCAACATTAATAAGGCTTTAGGAAATATTAATAATTTGGATTGATTTTGATAGCTTGAATAGCATCCTTATTCTTAGCCATTAAAATATATCTGCTTTTACCAAATTTAATAACTGCCATATCTTTAGTATCCCCTGGAGCAAATAACCCACTTTGTAATGCTGTTATAGGATTAAAATTTCCTTTACCATTTCCTTTAAGAAATAATCCATAGCTGGCATCATTTCGTGGTGTTTCAACTTCAGAACTGTATAAATTCCCTGCTGTTAAAATGTCCAAGTAACCATCTTTATCAAAATCTTCCACTAAAAAGGTATTGATGCAGGATAATTGGGCTTCTATGGGAAGTTGATGTACGATAAATCGGTCTCCTTTATTTTCCAAATAAATGCTCGCAAACGATTTAACCTGATAATGCAATGCCTTTTCTAATGATTCTTCAGAATACACATCCACTAAAGTTGCTTCTGCAAAACTTTCATAATTTTTAAATTTATCTTTAATGGAAGGTATTTGTTGCGATGAACAACCTCGCCCACGAACCGGATATTGTTTTCCTTCTTCATAGTAACTCAGCACAATATCTTCTTTGTTGTTTTTATCAAAATCATTCACAAAAATATCGAATGTGGCATCTGGTGTTGCCTTATACTTATAGTTCAGTCCATTGTTTCCAATAACATAATCCATATCACCATCGCCATCAAAATCGCCTTCATTGATGCTCCACCACCAACCTGTGGTGTCTTTGGTAAGCCCCATGTCTTCTGAAACCTCTTTAAATCCAGTTTTCATATTTTGAAAAACCCGAATAGGCATCCACTCGCCAACAATAATAATATCCAACCAAGAATCATTATTAAAATCTGTAATTATCGCACTGGTTGCCATTCCTAAGTTTTCAAATTCTTTTGGCTGCATTTGGGAGAAAACATCAAATTTTGCTTTACCATTACTACTATTGTTTTTTAATAAGTAAGTAGAAACGGGAGTTGGATAATGTTTTGGTAGTTGGCGACCTAAAACCAATAAATCCTGTTTACCGTCTTTATCAAAATCGGCGGCATATACTTTAGAGCCGCTTATTAACATATCTGGTAACGCTCCTGTAGCTTTTGAAAATTCGCCTTTACCATTGTTAATGTACAATCTATCTTGAAGTAGTTTTGAATTTGGTTCGAACTCATAACCACCGCTTACCACATACAAATCGTTATCGCCATCATTATCGGCATCAAAAATAAGTGCTCCCACATCTTCACTTTGTTTATCATCCTCTAAAACTTTTTTTACTGATTTTTCTTCAAAACCACTTTCAGTTTGAAAGAACAGTTTCCCAGAATAGGTGGATGCGCCTCCTATAAAATAATCCTCTAAACCATCATTGTTTAAATCGCCTACGGCAAGAGCGGGCCCAAAGGTTGACATTTTATGGGGCAACAAAACTTGGTCTTTAAAGTCATCATAAGTGTTTTCTTGATGAATGTATTCAGGAAAAACTTTGTTACTTGTTGAAAACAATGTTTTGTTTTCCAAAACTTCTAATGATTCTTCTGTGGCGTTTTCTTGTTTTAAGATAAGCGTTTGATTAACGGCAACATTTTGCATACGTTGTATTTTTCCATTAGTCCAAACTACTTTTATTTCATCTATTTTCTGTGCTTTATTTAATCCAAAATGTAATTCCGGTGCTACTGAAGATTGAAATCCACGTGTTAAAGTAAGTTCTTGCATTTGCGAAACATCGCCTGTTTTTACATACACACGATTGCCAATACCTTGCTTGTTTTTTGATTGACCTTCAAACTTAATAGTGATGTAGTTATTTGTACTAGAACTGGTGTTTTCAAAAACAGAAGCATCATCGTCAATATTATTGGTTATAATTTCTAAATCGCCATCGTTATCCAAATCGGCATAAGTTACGCCGTTTGAAAAGCCTTTAAATTCTATTCCCCAAGCTTTATTGACATGTTCAAATTGAAGATTTCCATTATTTTTATACATGAAGTTATCAATTTTTTCAGAAGGAATTTCCAAACTTTTTTTAAGTAAATCCGTTTTTTCTAACTTACCTTCTTCCAAGCTATTAAAGTAATCGTTGTTATTGATTTCGCGTCGTGTACCATTTGAAATGTATAAATCTTTTAGACCATCATTGTCAAAATCGGCAAATAACGGTCCCCAACTCCAATCCGTGGATGATGTTCCTGTAATACGAGATACATTAGAAAAATGTGGTAATCCGTCTATAAAAACCCCAGAATTCAGTTGCATGCAATTGTGCATATATTGGTAATGAAAACCAGCATCAACAGTACTCCAAAACAAATCAGGATTCATACTTGCCATATTTGCTTTTTGCCTTCTATGGTTTTCCGCATCCATATCTACTTGAAAAATATCTAAATTACCGTCGTTATTAAAATCGGAAATATCGGCACCCATACCATAAAATGCGGTATGGTTTGTAGCTCGTTTTACGACTTCTTTAAAGGTGCCGTCTTGATTATTTAGGTACATAAAATCGGGCGAACTAAAATCGTTTGATACATATATATCTGGCCAAGAATCATTATTCAAATCTCCTACAGTAGCACTTAATGAAAGTGCATACGACCTAACACCGGATTCATTAGTTACATCTGTAAAATGGGTTCCATCGTTTCGATAAAGATGGTCGGTTTCATTATCCTTAACATGTTTCATGTTTTGCACATAGACGAAAACCGGAGAGTTAAATTTTGTTGGCGGATAATTGGCTACATACAAATCTAAATCACCATCTTTATCGTAATCAAAAAATGTAGCTTGCACGCTGTGCCCAACATCATCCAACCCATATTCTTTCGCTTTTTCAGTAAAAGTACCATCTTGATTATTGATGAACAATTGATTGGTTCTGGGTTCAAATTTCCCACTTACGGAGCAATAAATATCCAAAAACCCATCGCCGTTTACATCTGCCATAGTAACGCCTGTGTACCATCTAGTATCACCGCCAACACCAGCTTTTTCGGTAATATCCTCAAATTGCAAGTTTCCTTTGTTTAAGTATAATCTATTAGAAACCTGATTACCTGTAAAGTATAAATCAATAAGACCATCGTTGTTAATATCGCCTGCTGAAACACCACCTCCCATATATAAATAAGAGTAAGTGAAATAATTTAATGAATCGTTTTCGGTTAGGTTATTACTAAAGTTGATACCCGTTTTTGAAATGTCTAAAATTGAAAACACTTTTTCTGTGTTTAGTGTGCTTTTTTCTTTCGAGCACCCTATCATAGATACTATCATTAAAAAATACATGAAGTTTCTAAAAATAATAGATGTGTTCATAATACTTTGTTTTAATCTAAAATTACTTTTTTCAGTAAGCGAATAAGAAACTCTATTAAATTTAAATTCAGAATCCTTTTTAATTCTGTTAATCGTAATCAGTAATAATTAATGACTTTTTAATGATGAAAAACAGCGTGATTGCTTAAACACGCTGCTTTTCAAAACTAAACTAACTAAACAAATTTTTTAATTTACTATAAATTAATATCCAGGGTTTTGATCTTCAGCTGTAACGTTTGGATTAGATGCAATTTCTTTATCTGGTATGGGCCACAATTCATTTTTACCCACTTGAAAATTAGTCCCAGCTAAAAATGTAGCTGCTCTACCCCATCGTAAAAGATCATCAAAACGAACTTGCTCTCCAGCCAGTTCTACTTTACGTTCGTGTACTATCGCTTCAAACACTTGACTTTTACTTAAACCTGTTAATGGTAACAAAGGTACATCTGCTCGTAGCCTTACTCTATTGATATAGCCTACAGCAGTAGATTGAGTCTCTACTTCGTTTGCGCATTCTGCCATCATTAACAAAACATCGGCATAACGAATGACTTTTGCATTAATTCCAGATTCTGAATTCTCAGATTGTTGCTTGTAGTAATTTTGATATTTTTTCCAAGCAGCTGGACGAATGTTACCACCATTTTCTGCGAAATTTGATGGCAGCATGGTTTTAGTACCATTAAGATAAGTATCACCAGGCACATAAAAACTTCCTGCAAACCTCTTGTCTCCAGGTTCAAATTCTGCTAATAAATCCTCAGATGGATAGACGTTAAACCAATCTAAATTACCATAATCCTGACCTCTAAAGTTTGCATGATTTTGTCCTTGACCCACAACAGGGCTATCCCATTTGGCTCCTGTTCCTAAAGATAAATCGTATTCAACTTCAAAAACAGATTCAATTCCATGCTCCGTTTCTTCCATAAAATTATCGTAATAATTTGTTTCCAAATCATAGCCAGACATTTCCTTAAATGCTGTTAAAGCTGGTCCATATTGTTTTTGGTACAACAATACTTTCCCTAAGAAGGCTTGTGCAGCACCTTTGGTTGCTCTGCCCTTTTCTTCAGTACTCTTAGGTAATAAATTTGCTTTAGCAAATGTCAAATCATCAATTATTAATGCTATAACATCTGCCTTAGGGCTAATTGGTTTACCTTCTGGCTGAGTAAAATCTCCGTTTAATAAAGGTATATTGCCAAACCGATTAACAAGCAACCAATAGTAATGTGCTCTTAAAAATTTAGCTTCTGCTATAAATTTGTTTTTTCTAATGGCACTTAATTCTCCTTCTGAAAGTTTATTAATTTTATCTTGATTGCCAATTACAAAGTTTGCCTTATTGATACCTCGATAGCAACCATCCCAATAATCTGCAATTTGTCCATTACTTGAATCAAATGAGAAATCGTAAAATGTTACTTTATCTGCTTCTTGCTGCCCATTGGGATTTTGTTCGTGCGACATGTTGTCCATCATGTACCAAATTAGGCGGCCATATAATCCAAATGGTTGTAAATTTGCATAAGCTGCATTTACTGCCGCTTGTACCTGAGCTTCATTTGCAAAATAGGTTTCAGGCGAAAGCTCATTTGGGTTAGACAATTCTAAATCTTTATCTGAACAGGAGTTTATTGCTAAAATCCCAAATAAAACTGTAAGTATAAATCTATATTTTTTCATAATTCTTTTTTATTAAAATGAAACTTGAAGTCCTAGTAAAAACGATTTTGGTTGCGGATAATTTCCTCTATCAATTCCAAATTCTTGATTTCCTCCACCAATTTCTGGATCTAAACCAGTATAATCTGTTATGGTCGCTAAATTTTGACCACTTGCATATATTCTAACTTTAGACACGTAATCAGACAACAAACCTTCTGGCAATGTATATCCAATACTGATATTTTTTAGTCTCGCATAAGAACCATTTTCTATGTAACGATCTGAAACATTGTGGTTTTGAGGTGAACCAGGAACTCTAGGTTGTGTTAAAGAAGGATTAGATGGTGTCCAGCTATCTAATAATACTGGGCTTCCGTTAAACAATCTGTTGGCACCAGCTTCTAAATCGTATTTATTGGTGTTATATAAATACACACCTTGTACACCTGTTACATAAAGATTCATATCGAAATTTTTATAATTCGCACTTAAATTTAAGCCATACGTTAAATCTGGATATGGGTCTTTTAGAAAGGTCCTATCCTCTGAAGTGATATCACCATCTTGATTTAGATCTAAATATCTAACATCACCTGGTTGTACTACAGTCTGCCCAGGGTTTGCAGTTAATACGGCATCAACCTCAGCTTGATTTTGGTAAATACCATCACTTACCAAACCGTAAAAACGAAATAAAGATTGTCCAACTTCGGTTCTCGATATATTCCCCTTACCGTCTTTCATAGCACCTCCTTCAAAAAATGCAAGGTTTCCTAAACTTAGAACTTTATTGGTACTGGTCCCTAAATTAAGATTGGCAGACCACGTAAAGTCTCCTTCACGATCATTAAAACCCAAAGCCAATTCAAACCCTTTTGTTTCTACAGAACCAACGTTTGCTGTAATATTCCCTGCATTGATACCATTTGATGTTGGTGCTGGAAGGCTTAATAACAAATCGTTACTTTTGTTTTGGTAATACTCTAAACTAGCGGTAATTTTATCGTTAAAAAACCCTAAATCCAAACCAATATTCAGCATAGAAGTTTCTTCCCATTTTAAATCGGGATTAGCTCCACCGTTGGCAGTAACTCCTGCGCCATTACCGCCTCCAATTGGGTATTGAAATCCTTGTGTTAAAGTGGCACTATATAAATAGTCACCAATTTTATCGTTACCAACTAAACCGTAACTTCCTCTAATTTTTAAATTATTAATACTGGTATTTTTTAAGAAATCTTCTTTGGAGATATTCCAACCTAAAGATGCTGAAGGAAAAGTACCCCAACGGAAGTTTTTACCAAATCTTGAAGATGCATCCCTTCTAAGAGATACCGATGCGATGTATTTATTATCGAAGTTATAGTTGATTCTTCCAAGATAACCCAATCTATTGGTTTGACTTGACCCACTACCTAAAGACAAATTATCTGCTCCGAATTGTACAATTTCATCTGTAATATAGTTTCTAGCACCACCACCAAATTCAGAACTTTTCCTTTCATATTTTTCAGATAAGACCAGTAGTTCAATATTATGAACATCGGCAATCGTTGTGTCATAGGTCAAACTGTTCGTAAAAGTTAATGCTTGGCCCACGATAGAATTTCTTCCGTAGGATGCATAGTCTTGTTGATGTGTATTGCTACCTGTATTATCATCATTAAATGAAGGTGTAAACGTACTGCCAGCAAACGTATAATAATCAAGTCCCATTTGGGATCTGTATTTTAAGCCATCTATAATTTCAAGTTCGGCATAAATGTTTCCTATAATTCCCAAAGTTTTATTAATACTTGTTGGAAGCGTTTGGATACGCACAGGGTTTTCAGCATCTTGCCCATCGCCAGGTGATGATGGCCCTTGAAAGCCTCCTAAGTTATTCGGGTTATAAACTGGTAAATAGGGTGCCGCTTTAATAGCGTGTACAAGTAATGGCCTTCCACCGCCACTCAGTTCTGGGTTTTGTTTTCCAAAAGCTACAGACATGGTTTCGCCAACGGTTAATTTACCTAGGTTTGCAGAACTATTTGCTCTAAATGAGTAGCGTTCAAAACCCGTATTGACAATAATACCGTCTTGTTTTAAATATTCAGCTGCAAATCTGTGTGTACTCTTATCATTTCCTCCTGAATAACTTACATTATAATCTTTAATAATACCTGTTTGGAAAATTTCATCTTGATAATTCACGTTATTCTTGTAAATAGAAAGTGGTCTATTAGGAAATACCCCAAAGTTGGTGGCCGCATATTTTAAATACTGTACTGTATTCATTACATCATATCTTTCTGTATTTGTCTGAAACCCCGTATAGGTATTAAAATCAATACGGCTTTTTCCACTCTTACCTTGTTTGGTTGTTACTAAAACCACTCCATTAGATCCTTGAGCACCATAAATGGCCGTTGTGGACGCATCTTTCAAAACAGACACGGTCTCAATATCACTTGGACTAATACCAGATAAATTACCTACAATGACACCATCTATCACAAATAAAGGGCTGTTGTTTCCAAAAGTTCCCAAACCCCTGATTAAAACTAAAGGACTGGAACCGGGAACACCACTATTAACAATGGTAAGTCCGGGAGCTCTACCTTGTAGAGCGGACTCTGCGTTTGTTACTGGTAACGCCGCAATCTCTTCTGATTTTACAGTAGAAACTGCTCCAGTTACGGTTGCTCTACTTTGTTTTCCATAACCTACAACCACTATTTCGCTTAAGGCTTGTAATGATTCTTTAAGCGCCACACTAATTTTTGTTTGCGTCCCAACAGTAATTGTTTGACCAAGCATACCTATATAACTAAAAGTAAGTTGATCTGTAGTTTTCACATTGCTTAATGTGTAATTCCCATCAAAATCTGTTGAGGCGCCATTCGTTGTTCCCACTACAATTACGGAGACACCGGGAAGTGGCATACCAGATTCGTCTGTAACCGTACCGGACACTGTTTTTGTTTGTGAAAAAGCACTTTGTGTACAAATCATCACCAGAGCAATGACTGCCAATTTAAACTTCATCTTCATATTAAATAGTTTAAGTTATTAATTAGTTTATTTATTGAGTTTGTTGATTATTTATTAATGTTATTTTTTTTGTCAATACATTACTTGTGGCAGTATCTGCAACGCCTTTAAAACCTGGTTGCTTTCCGCCAACACTTATTGTCAATGCGCCTGGTTCTAATAAAGTATTCCCATCGGCACCTATTAAAGCATATTGTTTTGGGCTTATGTTATAGGTTAATGTTTTTGTCTCGCCAGCATTCAAATGAATCCTTTCAAAACCTACCAAAGTTCGTGTGGCTGCATCAACCTTTCCTTCGTGCGACACATATAGCTGAACCACCTCGTCTCCTGCAAGTGCTCCCGTATTTTTAACTTCAACACTCACTTTAATATCATCATTCACAACTACTTCATTAGAAATATTCAAATTAGTATATGTGAAATTAGTATAGCTTAAACCATGGCCAAATGGAAAGAGAGGTGCGCCTTTAAAATATTTATAGGTTCTGTTCTCCATGTTATAGTTTTTGAAATCCGGTAAATCATTCACTGATTTATAAAAGGTTATGGGCAGCTTTCCGCCAGGGTTATAATCGCCAAACAGCACGTCTGCAATGGCATTGCCTCCAAATTCACCTGGATACCAGGCTTCTAAAATGGCAGGGACATTATCGGCAGCCCAATTAACGGCCAAAGCACTTCCGTTCATTAAAACCAAAATAGTTGGCTTCCCTAGTGCTTGAACTTTTTTCATTAATTCAATTTGCGTTTTTGGAAGTGTAATATCTGAACGGTCTCCTTTATCAAAACCTTCTAAAAGCACAGGCATTTCTTCGCCTTCTATATCTGGAGATAATCCCAAACAAAGTACCACAACTTCAGATTTTCTTGCAGCCTCTAAAGCTGGGGTTATTAAATCTTGATCCATTTTCGCCCAAACAAATTGTGCTTGTGGATCGGAGT
>TARA_R110002049_G_scaffold307628_1_pt1 | contig 17954 bp, 10 predicted proteins | sample TARA_R110002049 | Tara Oceans TARA_R110002049 (sample SAMEA4396941) | marine metagenome | biome: Polar Biome; feature: [SRF] surface water layer (ENVO:00010504); material: water (ENVO:00002006), including particulate matter (ENVO:01000060) such as... | depth 5 m | reverse complement strand
CACTTTAATCCGCCCGAGGTGGCTCACTTTGACCGCCCTATCCAACCTATTTTAGAAGCCTGTATTTCATTGTTTTTAACTTTTCGCCAAATAGTCCAACGACTAACAGAAAGCAATTGACACGTTTCGGCAATAGTCAAAAATTCCTTTTGCTTCAGTACTTCGATTGGTAAGGAAATTGTTTTTAAAGTTTCCTTGTTACTGGCTTCAATCTTTTGGTTTTTGATATTGGCTTTGTAAGCCCTGCTATTGCACTTATGCGAACAGTATTTTGTTCTTGTAGTTCTTGCTGTAAATTCCTGTTTACAATGTTCGCAGATTCTTTGTACTTCAATATTACTACTCATTGGTGCTAATTGTTTCATTGTGTTGCAATATGTTGCAGAATGTTGCAAAATAATTAATACAACTGTTTGAATTATATAAAATTTGTACCTCAAAGTACCAAAGGTACAAAAAAGGTACAAATAATAACGTAATTAACAAGTAATGAATATTAACTAAAGAATAAGTAATTCTTCAGAAAACCCTTTAAATTCAAGCATTTTTATAGGTTTTTTATGTTTTAAATATTTGTTAAATAATAGCGGTTACTTCCCGATACAATATGTAACTTTTCAACATTTATAGGTATTTACGTGTTTCGAGGTGTAAATATGACACAAAATTTTTATCCTCATTTTATTAGTTCGGTAATATTTTCTTCATTTTCAATTGGAATAAATAAAGGGCGCTTAACTAATGGAAAACAACAAATTTTAATCTTTTGAGCGAATTAAGGGTTTTAATCGGCTCATTTTTTATTGTAAGTCCATAGTTTGCTTAGCCAAAAATTATAAAAAAATGATTTCCGTTCCTATTAGAACCACCATGTTTATTGTTAAAGCATTACAAACAAACACTTCTATATTTACTAAACAAAAAACAGTCTTGAATATGGTCGTAATATTCACCATTAAATAAGTGAAGCTTAATATCAAAAAAAGCCTGAGTTTCATTTATCAAAAGCATAGTATGGGTTACTTGATTGATTATTAATTAATCAACCAATTCAAAATCACCTTGTTCTATATAGTTTATTTCACTAGAAGTACCTGTTGAGGATAATTCTGCTACATTTCTTCCATCAACCAAAACAATAGGGTTTCTTTTTGTTCCCGCTTCTGAAAATGACATACTATACAATGCACCATTAATGGTATATTCTATTTTAGAGACATCTGTAGTTCCATTGCTATTCTTCGTTGTTGTTATTTGAATAGAATAGGCCTCATCTGGGGTAATGCAATCTGTTGATGATATACTTGTACCGTCTTCATGAACAAACTCAATAGACACGGGATCAAAACTTTCTACAGTAATGGGTGGTGGCGCTGGATTATCATCATTTTTTGAGCATCCTAAAACAACACATAGAATTATTATGGTTATGTAATAATATTTAGTTTTCATTACTTTATTCTTTTAAATTAATACTTATCTGTTTTTCAAACCCATTAACTTGAATGGTATAATTTCCTTCACTTAAACTGGTAAAAATAACTTCGCCATTACTTAAGGTTTGAGCAGCTTGGGCGACTTGATTTTTAAGCAATACAACTTCACTTCCATTTTCAGTGGACAATACTTTAATAGCTCCTCCACTATAACACACCGCATCTTTTTTATAAAAGGTTAAATTTCCTATTACAGCAATATAATTTACCTTTATTTCCCATTCAGAACGCATTGATTCATCTTCTGATACCACCTCAACCTTAACTGAATTGGTAAAATCCAATACGCTACTATCAGATGTTAGCTTTTCATCAGCATTAAACAATTGTGCCCCAGGGCTTAATTCAAAAATTACAGTTAGTGCAGATACATTTATACCGTTATCAACAAAAAGTGTCATAACATTACCGCTTACGCTTTTATTGCTAATATTAATATCTTTAAAACTAAAGTCTATCAATTCTGCTTCATTATTTAAAGCTGGACTTGCAAAACTAAAGGCCTGCGAAACATCGCCATATAAAGCATTAATTTCAAAGTTTACCGTTTTAGCTATGTCCACAACCTTATCATTTGTGGAGTCATATACTTTAAAGCTTAATGTTTCTCCATTAGTATTTGAAAACACATTAAAATAAGCGTAATATCTATCTCTATTTGCAACATAAGTTAAATTTGCAACTCCTCTACATTCGCCATTTACAAATGCAGCCACTATATCGTTAGGGCTACTTAAAGTTATCCCTTCTATGTTTAAAAAAGCAACAAAAGACATAGTGTGTTCAAAATCATTTTCGTTAACAGACCATGTTGGTGCTTGTCCGTAAGCAGATATTCCTATTAAAAAGAATACTAGTATGCTTGTTATTATTCTTTTCATTTTAATTAGTTTTTAATTACTTTATAAGTAGAAATCTCATTATCAAGGCTTATGTTTAAAAAGTAAACCCCTTTACTAATAGTTGGCTTAATTTTAAACACATTATTTCCTTTGTCAATTTCACTCTTTTTAGAATACACCATCTGACCCACCATATTAAACAACCTAAGTTCTATTTCCTGTTCTTTATTAGAAACTAAGCGAATAGTCAACTCGTTATTAAATGGGTTTGGAAACATTTTTAAAGATTCTAAAACGGCACCTTCTAACACAATAGGATTAGCTACTGTCCCTAACACATCATTACTCTTAAAAGTAAATGATTTTTGTGTTGCTTTCTTATTAGTACCATTACCTATATAGAAGGTTAAATCTTCTTGAGTATCTCCATAGATGGTAATAAAGCTTAAGGTTTTATTGCCTACAATTTGATTAAATGCTTTTCCTTTAAGAGTGCCTTCTTCGTTATAAACAAAGAGCTCGTTATAACCATCTGGCAATAGCACTACTGCATTCATATTATCTGAATACTTTGTGAATTCTGGAGGTGTTGATTTCTGATTTCCTGTTACAGATGTACCTGAACCACCAGACTTTCCTTTGATTGAAGACTTACCAAAAATGTTAGCATATTTAAATGTTTGATCTTTGCTAGATTTTAACATATAACCTCTACCTGCTTCCAAATAGCTTAAAGTTCCGCTCCAGCCGTTTAAGGGATCGTAAATTGCAAATAGGTTTTGCGATTTTATTAAATCACCGTCTACCGCATCAAAAGTTGACATCGCCTCATTTACCGATATATTTTTACTTAACGGATATGGTAACCAGTTCCAATTTTGTTTTATTGGGAAGCTCCAACTGTTAATATCTACTTTGCTTCCTTTAACTCTTAACTGCTGCGCATGGGTAAACTTCATTTTATACATAAAGTTTGTAGACAAACCACCGTTAGAGCTTATAGTTCCGTTCCAAGAGCTATTTCCTGGTGATTCGGTATCTTTAAAATAGGTATCTAATCGAGTTGGTGAGTGACTTAAAATACGATCTGATGTCTCTAATGAGATATTAGATATTAGCGCATTTAAGTTTGAGAAATTAGGATCATTTACATTAAACGATACCCAAGTCCAACCTTGATTTAAATCTATATTTTGTTCTACAGTGTCGGTGTTTTCAAAAAGCGACGGACTACTTAAGCTTCCTAATACATTGTTATCTGTAAAAGTCACTGATGCGTTAGCATCAATAGTCGCCTGAACAATTTCCCCTTTTGAAGCATCCCAAATACTGAAATTAACAGCGTCTCCAGAAACCACATTACTATAAACCGTTAGGAATACAAAATACTCCTGATACGAATCATTATAAACCACATCGGCAACACCTCTTAACTCACCATTAGAAAATGCGGCTACTTTATCGTATAAATCATCAGAGAATACCCCATCAATACTAATGCGTCCTACAATATTCATACTAAAATCAAAGTCATTAGGATTTATCGTCCACTCTGGCTCTTCTGCTAATACTCGCACTTCTAATTGTAGTTTTTCATCTAAACCAAAATCGGTTTGCAAATACAAGTTTTCTAAATAGTCTCCAGCAGATAAACCTGCATCAACAGTAGCCGTAATTGTGACTTTACTATCTGGAGCTAAACTTCCTGATGTACTACTTAAAGACAACCAGTTTGGCACGCCTGAGATATTATAAGGCTGGACTAAACCACCTTTATTAATAATAGTAATTTCGAATGAAGGCGATTCGTTACCTTCTTTTACAATATTAACCACATCGTTAAAGCCATCTACAAACCAACTCATTTCGTTTTTCTGAACAAAGGCTGTCCATGTAATAGGTGATTGCTGTTGGTTGTTTGATGCATCAAACATACGATGCACCGTAATATCTAGAATCTGTCCTTCTAGTGCTGCCCAGTCTGAAATTACAGGCTCCAATATCATATCATCTTCATTAATGACATGATTCACCTGGAATTTGATAAGCTTACGTTCTGGCTTAATAGCTGGCACATCATCTGAATAATTCACAGCTCCTGCACTTAATATGGCATTTGATGGTATGACACTTTGATTTGTAAACGCATGATAATACCTCGGCCCGTTTGCTGTTGCTGGATCCGGTTCATTCATACGTGCATATAATAATAATCCAATACTTTCTACGTCCATTTCATTAAATCGGTCTCTGGAAATTTGATCCACATTACGTAGAGTATTCCATAAGCGGAATTCATCTATTTTACCTGTAAATACGCGGTCTACAGTTTCAATACCTGCCTGGTCTTTAAATCCGCGAGCACCAATCCATGCTTGGTTTCCTGAAAAACCACCGATATCTGTTATTGGGTTTGAAGACACCTGTTGTGCATCTACATAGGTTCTTAAAGAGCCATTTCTATTGAATAACAGTGTAATATGGTGCCAATTATTATCAGCTACACTTTCGGCTGTTAATACATATTCATTTTCCTCACTGGCAAAATATAAGGCTCCCGAACTATTCATATTAATAGCCCATTTATTAGCAAACCCGTTAGATTGTACAGGGTCACTTGTTTGCGGTGTTCCGCCTCCTTTTCCCCGGCCGTTAGAGAATATAGTAGCCTCTTGCGGCGTGTCTGTTTTTATCCAAAAGGATATGGTCGCATCCATTGTGTTGGTGAGTTGTACAAAGCCTACATTATCTAATTCTAAATACTGCCCATTAGCAAACTCATAGGAAGTCCCTTTGGGTTTTATGTCCCAATCAGCACTCACTGCAGCGTGTTTAAATCGCGCTAAATCATTAGCAATAGTTCCACGTCCTTCATTCATGGGCCAATAGCCAACTAAATTTGCTTCGTTACCTAATAACTTCGTATAGATATTAGCAAAGGCTTCACTTAAACTTAGGGATTTTGTCCATAGTCGTAAACTATGCATATTCCCTATAAATGTGTTGCCTCCAATGACTAATGGGTTGTTATTTGTAAATTGGGTATTTGCCGTTCCTGTACCACCACCTATATCTCTATCGTCTTCATAAATACTTATACTTCCTGTAGCATTATCGTGTGTAATAGTATAATGGTGAAACAATCCATCTGAAGCTATAGCTCCATTCGTTGTTGTAATATCACCAAGGGTTGCAATCATATTACCATTCTCTAAGCGAATGTTTAATCCGTTTTGCTGACTTATAATAGTAGCCGTTGATGCTGTTGTGGCATTATTCATCCAGAATTCTACAGAAAGATCTCCAGATACTAATCTTGGGCTTTCAATAGTCGCGGTGTTATTAGCACCTTCAAAACGTAAGGACACACTATTATCTATAGGTAATTGATTGGTTTCACCCTTAATTTCTATGGTACTTACAGCACTGTTATAAAAGATGTTTTCATTAAAACTTACGCGTAAATCTTCTCCAGGGCCTAAAATACCATCGGTTGGTAATGGAGTTCCAAACTGCTGTGGTGATTTTAAATCTACGCTACCAGAAATAACATCTGCTATAAACTCTGTACCATTGGCACAGGTACTTCGTGCTCTAATCTCATAATCACCGTCTTGTAATTGCAAGCCTGCAATATCAAATGGGAATATAACTTCTGCATCTGTGATTAAAGAAATTTCAGATTCACTGTTAGTCACAGCTTCATCATAAAAGGCTTGCGTGTTATAATAGGTATGCAAGCGTGTCCAATTTGGAGATGTCGCTAAACGGTATTCTAAATCGATTTTTTCAAAATTATCAAAGGCTTGATTGTATTCCGATAGATTAATCGTTAGTGGACTTGTTGAGTTACTAACATTATAAACCCAATTATCTAATGGTGCTTTAACGGCTACTTCTGTACATGAAGGCACAAAATGAGCTGATATTTCCACAGTATCGAAAACATTAACTGGGTCGCATCGTGATTGCAATATGATTTTAATGTTTTCGTAATCGTAAACATCCGATACCGATTTTCCTAAGGTTAAGGCATAAGGTACTTTTTGGCCATAAGGCACAAATACAACGGTGCCGTTTTGAGATACATTAATATCGGCATTGTTAGGATTTGTAGTGTTATCTACAATAAGTTCAAAATAGGCATCAGATTGTGTGACACTATTATTCTCTAAAATTAGTTTAAACTCTGCATTATTATTTTCGGGAATATTGCTAATATCTGCAACCTCTACGCTAATTAAAGGCACTTCTATACTCTGGGTCGCAAAACTTAAATCTACTTTTTCGTTATCTGGCAATGGCAATACTGTATAATCTGGTATACCTATTAGCCCCGCTACATCCCTTGCCAGAATAAAGGCTGCATAAACAGCATCATTATAAAAATTGGATTTTTCTGCGCCTTCATAGGGGCACGATGTGCTGCCTCCTACCGTTGAAAAAATTGGGCCATTACCATCAAATACATTAACTACATCTACACTTAACACATTGTTTAAGTCATTATCTTTTAAAGTATAGCTTACATTTAATGTAGCTGTTTGGCTTTCACTTAAATTAGCATCAAAAGATTGACTGGCGAAGCCTGATGTTTTTGAGGTAACACCAACATCAAGAATTTCTGCCCCAACTTCAACCGCAAAGGTTTCGTCTAGTGTTAAATTAAAATCAAAGGTATTAGATTGTACAATAGCAGTTTCTACGCTTCTAGTAATTTCGCCTACACCAGAATCAAACGAAATATTATCGTCAAATTTTTCATTGATTAGTGTCAACAAATTGTTTGCTGCCGAAAAATTGGTTTCTAGTTTTTCAAGTTCTTCATCATCAGGTTGGGCATCTATAGCTTCTTCTACTTCTGAAGAAAAATCGCTAACCAAAACAAGTGCATCTTGTTTTAAACCATTACGGTCTTTAATTGCTCTATATTTGCTTCGTTCATTCTGAAGAATAACTTTTCGCCATAAATTTATTTGTTGTTCGTAAAAACTTATACCTTTTCCGGCGTCTGGGGTTATATTTCCGTTTTGTATTTCAGTAATTAGTGTTTGTAATTCTGGAATTAAAGTTTCTAATATGAACTTTTGAGAATACACAAAAAAGGTATCTGAAGGGTCTTCAGTAAAGGTTGTTTTTCGTTGTTTACTTATAAATACAGAACTTGTACCATTGTTTAATTCTAAATAATCACCAGTTCCTATAGGTGCTTCAGATGCTCTTACATCTGCATTAACACCATAGAAAAAGTTTTTAGACTGCCCAATGTATAAATCGCCATCAGAACCTACAAATCTAGGGTCTGAACTCGTTGAAATGGTTTGCGAAAAATTATAGGTTTTGGTAATTCCTTGACTCACAGATGCTGATGTGGATACTCCAATACCTGCATTTACATCAAAGATAATCTCGGTAACTACATAAGGCCCTACAAGACCGCCACCAGTGGCAAACGATGGTCCTGCATCAATGGTAAGTTCTTGTGTTAATCCAACTCCAGCAGATAAACTTTGGCTATTGGTAAAGGTTATACTTTCTCCTGCTGTAATAGATGCCGAACTATTAGACCCTGGTGGGTCTCTTAAAATAATGTCTGGAATATCTGGTCCTGCGGTAGTGAATGTTTGGCTACCATCTGAAATGATGCCCAGAATAATACCCTCGGGGTTATAATCTTCTGCTGGATTATCCTGCCCGTTAATTCTATATTTTATATCAATAGTTTTTGTAAACGGAGAGGAAATAGAAGGTAACCCTGCGTTAAAGGTGTAAATGATTTTACTATCGTCATTAGGGTCTGTAACGACCTCTTCTGTTCCAGAAAATGCCAAATTATTGGTCACCTTTAATTCGCCATCAACAATAGGCACAATGTCTTCTAACGCATTGGCTCCGTCAAAGTTTTCATAACGCTCAAAGGTGTTTAAAACAATTTTATAATCTTCAAATTGTGTATAGACAGGATATTTCACATTTGTATCAGAAGCTAATGATAATCCTCCAGAAATATCAATATCATCTGATGCATCCAATGGTGTTGCATTAACATCGATGGTATCATCAGATGTTTGTTCAACTACTTTTAATACTGGGGTAGATCTGTAAACAAAACTCTTTTCATGTTGATACGCATTTCCAAAGATAATTTCGTCATCTGGTAATGTGAATTCTGGAATTATTTCCGATGGTATTGTTGAAAAGTTAACCGCTTCTTTGTTTCCAGAAGTAATGATACTGGAATTGATACTTGGGTTGCTGGTAATCTGTAAACCTGTACCTCCGACAATTTCATAATTTAAAGGCAATACTTCTATACGATACTCTCCTGATTGTTCGTTAGTTTGAAAATTGAACTGTGTATAAGGTGTAACATTTGCACCAACAGGGGCATAATCTAGAGTGATATTGGCTATTCCAATATTGTTTTTAGAACTTACCCTTAAAGTTGTATTTCCACTTGGAGCTGAATACGGCACTTCAAACAATCCGTTTTCACCAAAACCTATTGGTTTTTGGGCTTCTACCGAACCGCCAACTACACGACCAACAGCAGTAACACGTGTTTCATCTATAAATACCACTTGTTCCTGAGCATCTTCAAAGAACTCTTGGAAGGTCCCTGTTTCTGCTGGAAACCTTCCTTCATAAGTAAAATCATGTCCAGTTTTAGCAACACGAATAAAATGATTTCCAATAGGTACACTAATATCGAAATTACCTTCGCTATCTGATTCTATAGGGACGTTATTTTCATCTAAAACAATGTTACCATCTATATAAATGTTGGCTCCAGCTACCGGAATACGGGCATAACGTTCTAAACGGTCATTAGTTGCATCGGTATCGTTTAAATCATTTAACCAATATTCTCCTTTATTGTAAAAATTACCGTTTTGTTCATATTGATTATACGTTTCATCTAAAATACTAGCCCCTCCACTTACATACTCATCACCATCACTAAGACTACCTAAAACACCACCATTTACATCAACAAAGGATGGAAACACACCTCTGGTATCATATAATATTTTGCCTTTAAAAATAAAGGATGAGGTATCTGTAAAATCTATTTTATTGACCACTTCAGACCCTTCACCTAAAAACACCAATTGCTGATTGGGCTCAAATTTATGCTGCCCAAAACTTGGTGTGATTTTAAATGATTCGCCTGTTCCTGTATAAGGAATCGCATTGATTTCATAATTACCGTTAACATCGGTAACTCCCAAAATGCCTAATTGGCTGGACGATGGAATATTGCCTGCACCAGACACAAAAGAGATATCGTTACTTATACCCTGGATGTTTAAACTACCGTGATTTTTGTTATAATTGAATCCATTTCTTGAGGCATCATAAGCATAGCCTCCTGTATTTTCGTTAGCACTTAAATACACGACCAAATCTGGGTCGTTTCCGCTTATGTATCGCTTATAATCAGTACGAATATCTGAAGCGTCTTCTATACTTTTCCAAACACGTATTTCGTCAATTAATGCGGTTTTACCACCTCCCACAAGTACATTGTTCCAATCGGCACTTCCTACATTAAACATTGTTGTTACTGTTAGAACCGTTATTTCTAAATATGGTGAGGTATCTTCATCATCTACTTCAGCTCTGGCAGCATGTGCTGCATCCCTGTAAGCCGCAGTCATAGGGCGCCCATTTATAAATAATAAAGGCTCTTTATTATCTTCTAACTGGGCAGTAATATGTACAAAATTGCTGTTAAAATCTGATACCGGTATCATGATATCATTCCCTCGAGCATCTATATCTCCAGATGGGTAAACGTTTTGAATAATATGAAGGTTTCCTCCAATACTAACTTCTAAAGTTTTAGAGGTTTCTTTTAAATTAACGGTAACATCAATATTATTTCCGTTTGACTCATTAAGCCTAAATAGTCTAATGGCATCACCACTATCGTTTGTATAAGGCTCATCCGGACGTACCCACGCTTGCAACGTAGTTTGTGTTGCTATGGGTTTGTTAAGATTTAATATTTCTAACTGATTAGACCCCGGAATAATTAAACCACTGCCGTAACTTACAACGCTGCCATCAGACTCTGCTGTAACGGTTACATTTTGCACCGGGTTGCCCCCTTTATAACTTACGTTACCTGTTACTATGGCTGTTGGGTTTCTAAACCCTATACCTGTAATAAAATTGGTGTATAATTCTTCTGTTTGGCTTACACCTTTTGCTAATACTTTATATTCATACAGTACGCCACCATCTACATATTTATCTTCGTATTGTGTATCATTGGGAGACACACTTCCTATAAATTGAAATGGCGTTACACTTCCTAGTTCTCTGCGTGATATTTCTATGGTTGTAATTATATTGAAGTTATTTCTTAACTCCCATTGCAACAACACTTTATCGCCGAAATAGCCTTTAGACACATCAAAAGATTCCTCTGCAAATGTTCCAAAAATGTATAATATGTCCCATGGAAAACGGGCATCTGTATTGTTGGCAACATTACTGGTTCCCAAATAAGGTACACCAACTTGAATGGTATAACCATTGTTTTGTACGGCCTGCGATGTGGTAACCATTTTGGCACCATCATCCTGTTGTGCCCAGAGCCCTGAGACCAGGAACCCTAAACACAGGGTTAGTATTTTTTTTCTCATCGTCCTATAGTTTATAGTTTAATGATGTAGTTAACACCGTAACTTACAGGACGTGTTTCACCTAGTGTACCTGTAGCCCCGGTTAGTCCTGTGATTTGATGAGAATGAATGCCAGCTGCTAGGGCACCATCATTAACTGTTCCTGTTCCAGCAGCAGATTGGTTTTGAAAAGCATTTGTGGCTCCAGAACTACCCCCATTTCTAGGTTCAAAGAAACGAAAAGGTTGTCTTAAATCATGTGTATGCTGCCCCGCATTGGCCGCTTCTAAGCTTCCCGCTGTATGATTATGAGATTGAAAGCCATCCTTTTGTTTAACTCCTAAAGCGATGCCAGCATAATTGGTACCTCCATAAGCTTGAGAACCGGCACCTCGCAAATACATGGCCTGTAAATTTGGGGCATTGTTACTGCCCAACAAGTCAATAAGTTTTTGTGAGCCATTGATTCCTACTAAAGACCTCCCATCGCATAACACCCAGCCTGTTGGAGCTGTTGTTCCTACAAAAGGCATAATAGCCCCAGTTGGCACCCCGTTATTGGCGGCTATAGCATAAGGCACGTGTTTTAACTTTTCTTCTGAAATGACCTGTTGCCCTTCATTTATTTTTAAATACACCTGTTGGTTTGCAAATATGGGATTATTAGTTGCCGCTGGACTTATAATATGTGAAAACACGCCAAAGGCATCTGTCGTCAAATTAACAGTTTCTGGATTACCAATAACTACTTTAGTATTACCGTTATTGGCATCTAAATAATACAACTCAAACGTTAAAGAAATAGTAGCATCTGTTTTAGCTGTATTATTGCCATCTCTTGCTATACCTTGTACAGCTATATCTGCTATTTCTGCAGAGGTTTGTGCATAATTAAAAGTTGCAATAAAAAGCAATAAAAGGGTTAAAAGTGTAAATTTTGTTTTCATGGTTATTATTGTTAATTCGTTATACTCTTTTTTGAGACAAGGATATACATCCAATGCTAGTGCAAGGTATAACTAAGGGTATTCTATAACAATACGTACCACTTGCAAATACTACGTAACCCTACGTAGCGTTTGTTATGAAAGTTGCTTACCGAATTTATATGGAAAGTATAAGCTCTTTATGCTCCTGAGCCCAAGAACTAAGGGCATCCATTTCGTTTGAAAGGTCTAATTTTTGGATGATATTAGAGCGGTGTTTTTCTACAGTTCTACTGGATATACTTAATAATTCTCCAATTTCTTTAGAAGATTTCCCTTGTGCTACTAAACGAACAATGGTACGCTCTGAAGGACTTAAAAATTTAATTTTCTCAATTTCTGGTGAAATCTGACTTTGAAGTATTTTATTGAATTCTGAGCTAAAGTATGTGCCGCCTTTATAAACTTCCTGAATGCATTTATGGAGTTCGATTGATGGTTCATCTTTTAAAATATAACCTTGTATATTAAGTTTTTGTGCTTTTGAAATAAAGCCTTTTTGTTTATGAGATGTTAGGATGATAAATTTTGTTGTTTGTTGCTTGTCCAAACATTTTTGAATGACTTCAAAACCTGATAACAAAGGCATTTCTATATCTAAAATGGCAATATCTGGTTGTAATGACATAATATTATCTAAAGCTTTTGCACCATTTTCTACTGAAGAAATGACATTGTAATTAAACGATTTAAGTTCATCTACTAAACCTTTGAGTAACATCGGGTGGTCATCGGCAACTAAAACAGAAATTTCCATAATTATACTATTGGTATTTGAGCTAGAACCAGCGTTCCTTCTTCTTTTTTACTTTTTATTGACAGCGTACCTTTTAACATACGTATGCGTTCTGCTATAGTTTTTAAACCTAGACTATGTTGTTTTACTGACGCCACATTATCAAAACCTACACCGTTGTCTTTTATTAAAACGTCTACACTATTTTTATGTTTTGTAATGTTTACGGTTAGTGTTTTAGCCTTGGCATGTTTTAAAGCATTTGTTACCGTTTCTTGAATAAATCTATACAAATTAAGTGTTTCTGTTTCATTAAATTCGTTATCAATATCATCAATCTCTACAGAAAAAAACATATCGGTTTCTTCGTCTAAGTCATTTAATAATTGTTGAATACTTTCTGTTACACCTAATTGCTTTAACGTCGCTGGGAATAATCCTCTTGATATACTTCTTACCTCTTCAAGAGCATTATTTGTCATCGCTGATAGTTCTTCTTGCTCCAAATTCTGAGCCTTCTTTTTAATTAATGTCAGCTGCTGCCCCACACTATCATGTAAATCTTTAGATACCCTTGTGCGTTCTTCTTCTTGCGCGGTTAAAAGATCTTGAGAAAACTGTTCTTGCAATTGTTCGCGTTTTCTCGCTGCGTTTCTAGAACGCCATAACAAGACAATGCCAAATACTGCTAAAAGCCCTAAACCTCCAAATAATAGCCATTGGTTTTTTACTTTATTTTGTTCGTCTAATAAGGCTATGTCTGCTTCTTGCGCCTGTATTTTTAAATCGCGCTTTTCGGTTTCGTAAAGTGTTTGGTAATAGGTTAATGACTTAACATTTTGAACTTTAGATATGGAGTCTTTTATTTTATAGTAATTAATTAAGTGTTTTTCAGAGTTTCTATTATCATTAGTCTTTTTGTAAACATTTGACAAAAATTTTTCAGCATTCATTATTTCTACATAGCCTTTGTGAACCTTTTTTAATTCTAAATGCTGTTTCCCATAATCAATAGCTTCTTTAAACTGATTTTTCCCTAAAGCTATTTGTTTTAGAACTTCGATATACATCTCTTTTTGAATGCCTTCGGAGTATGTATCTGGATCACTCTTGATTTTATTGAAATACTGTTCTGCTTTTTCTATACTATCATTTTCTGCCAAAGCTATCGTTAAATCACACAAAAAGAAAGGTTCATAAAAACGTCTGAACTCAGAATTGTTATGCTTCAGTGCTAACTTTAAATTTGATATTCGCTTTTCTTGATCATCAATTAATCTATAATCTGCCGCTGCGTTATAATACAGTAGTGATACTGCGGTGTCTTCTTTAAACGTATTTGATAAATCTATGGCTTCATTACGCTCTTTTTCTGCTTCTTTATAAAATGCATTTTGACTGTATAAAATTGAAATGTCATTTTTAGCATTTATTAAGTTTAATGTATCCTTCTCGACAGCAAAGATTCTAATAGCTTCCTGAATGTGTTTTGAGGCATCAACTGCTTCGCCCATTTCCATTAAAACACCTCCAGTTTTTAAAGCTATGGTTCCCAACAACAACTGATTATTTGCTTTCGATGCCCAATCTCTAGCTAGATCATAATATTTAAAAGCCATATCAAAATCAACCTGACCTGCATATGAATCTGCACCATAGAGATAAAACCTTCCCTTAATAGCATTAGATGTTACTGATTCTATAGTATTCAAAAAATCTTTAAATATTCGCAACCCTTCTTCAGAATCTCCCATTATATTACTATGGTAATGAATAAGTTTACTTGTATTGGTTGTTGCAATATTTAAGGAGTCTAACTTTAAAGCATATGTAATGGTTTCTCTTGCTATAGAATCATATTTAAGTGCTTCATCAAATTCTACTAAAGTGGTTAGGCTGTCCAACCATTTAAGGTGTTCAGCGTTTACTGATTGTTTAATTTTTAATTCTAATTCAGTAATATTCTTTTCAAAATCATTGCTCTGCGCATTTATAGATAATCCTAAAAAAAGAATAATTAGAAATAAATATTGTTTTGTAATCATATATAGTTTTTATGATTTGTATTTTAGATACAGAATATACAAAAATAGCAGAAACTAAACCGTGAGCAAATTACATCGACTAAAGATTAAAAAAAATTGTTTAGTTATGGAAAACAAATTTAATTGGAGTTTTAATATATTTTCATCTTATAGAAATTAAATCCACAGTAAAGAAAACAAATCTCGTCTTTAATATGCTCTCGAATACTCACTAGTATACAGAAGCACACAACAATATTTGCAAAATAAAAATGTACCTAAAATATGTATACAGGTGTACATAGTTACATAGAAGTGTAAAATAATAAGCTACTGGAGGCACCACAACATAAAATCAATAACCAACTAATATTATGTGAGTTACATTCTTTTTTTTTAAACAGTAATTTTTGCGTTAAATACTCTAATTATTAAGGTTACATATGTATACCATATATAACTTTTCATTGTTTAAAGGATTTTCAGTAGTTTGAGGTGTAAATAAGACACAATACTTTCATTATTCTAATACTAAAATATTAATTTATAATCTTTAAAACACCTTCATTGCTTTCAAGGAATGCATCACTGCTTTTAAGAATTGCTTCCATGGCTTCCATGTCGCTTCCTTCTAATGTATCGCTAAATGCCAGAGCTCTATTTAACATGCGAATATAAACCAAGGGGTCATTATTGCGCGTAAGTCGGCGGAGAGCTCCTAAATAATCTTCTCTATAAACTGAAGGTATTATGATTTTTGTTTGCTTTGCAGTCGTTAATTCAGCATTCATCATGACACGGGCAATACGTCCATTACCGTCTAAAAATGGATGTACTTCGCTAATCACAAACATCATGTAGGCGGCTTTTGCAAAAGGATGACTTAATGCTCGATAATAATCAAAACTCTTAAGCAATGTACCTGTCACGAGTTCCATATCTACAAAAGAGGTGTCTCCTGCACGATTATTTTTATTTTTAAACTTTCCAGGGTTTTTATCCACTCTAGCTCTTAAAAGTATTTTATGTCGGTACTTGAGAATCTCTAATAATTCTTCCTTGCTACTCGGTACAATTTTCATTTCTTGCTGATTTGAAACTATTTGATAGGTTCCTAAAACATCATGAGAATCTTCATTTCGTGATGGAAGAGGCTTTTGTGTAGCAATAACTCTTTTGGCTTCTTCTACCTCAAATACGGTCCCTTCAATATAATTGGAAAAATAGCTTTCATAAAAAGCGAAATTTCTATAGGCCATGGTCGTGGTATTTTTCTCTGGACGATATTGAAATTCTTGCTGTTTTAATTCAGTAAAGAGTAATTCAAAAGTTGCTATTCGTTTTTGATCATATGGAATTCCAAAAGCTCTAGCTGTTGCAACAGGCGACTTTAATATACTGGAAGGCTTCGTGGTGAGCAATGCGCTTATTAGTTTATTAAGTTTTGTAAATTCTTTAGCCATTCCTATTTTTTTAGAAATCACCTTCGCTTTATCCCTAACCTTATTTAGTTCATCTTCACCATTGATTCTAATAATTTGTTCAAGTTTCTCTTCAATTTTTGGATATGTTAAGACTTTGGAATCCGAACTGGGTTTTCTTGAAGATTGCAAATTCTCTAAAAATGCACGTTCTTGTTGTGAAAGATATAGCTCACCAGAAAAAACAGTATCTCCCTTAATGGGGGCATGTCCTTCCAATAATCGAATTGTGATTCCCGGTAGTTGTGCTTTTCTTGTATAACTATAAGTCAAAAAGATTTGTCCACTGGATGTTGGTGCAAATTCAAAAGCTGAACGATGGCTTAATAAAGCTCCAGGATAGAGGTGCCCTAAAATTGAAAAAAGGTTTCTTCTTGTAATATCTTCAAGACTATCAACCAAATTTGAGGTATATACCCTATTGCTTAATTTACGTATAGTTCCTTCCTTTTCAAGCTTTGAAATTTGTTGAGATGTCGCTGAATCTGATGAGCCATAAATAATCTCTTGTAAGTGTATGGGTATATTTTTTTCCACTAAAATGTATATTTTATACAAAAAAATAAAATATTTTCCATTAAAACCCTTTTTTTATAAAATATTTTCCGCTAACACAAAATAAATATTTTCCACTAAAAACGACAAACAGTTTGCTTTTTTAAAATATTTTCTATTAAAATGATTATTTTTTAAAATATCTTCCATTATAATTAAAGTTACTCTTCCATTCAAGTAGTATAACATATCGAAATGTTTGGGTTGTGTGGAATAGGGCGGTCAAGGTGAGCCTCCTTCAGCAGATTGGCTGAACAGAGATTATAAGTGACTCACTTTCAACCGCTCTGCGTGGTTCACTTTATTCGTTTTTTGTACCCTATTCTCATAAATACTGAAAACAGGGCTTTCTAATAAAATTTATGTAATCATAGTGGAATCGAACCCACACTCTCGAAAGAACCGGGTTTTGAGCCCAACGACTGTGAATACTAAGTAAATTTTACTTTATATAAGTATAAGAGACCGATGCTATACATAGTACAATGGCTATAATAAAAACCACCACCGCCCAATTAGGATAAATTTTAGCTTGGTTAATTTTATTGTTAAATCGGTTTTCAAAGCGTTCAATAGCTTTTAAGTGAGATGCCATTTCCTTTTGGTGTGAAAAAAGCATAGTTTTATATTCCGATAAATCCATCTTGACTTTGGTTTCATTTAATTGGTCATTGATTTTCTCTAGTTTCTCAACACCATTTTTAAAGTCATCAATTTCATTTACTAGTAAGGCTGATAGTTCTTCAAGTTTTGTCATGATTTTTCTATTTAATTTAATAAGAGATTCCCTTATCGATTGCTTTTTTAATAATGAACTTGGTTATTTTTAAGGCTAAGTTTGGTGTCAAGTCGACCACTTTCCCTGCCAGATTAATACTTACTGTATTGCTTTTTAAAACCTTAGCATCTTCAATGCCTGACATTTGTTTGCCAATATTTCCAAGTGACATCTTGCGATGCACCTCACTGCCTTTAAGGTTGTGACCGTCAAATTCAAACCGAAAGCCTTGTAATTTATTTTGATTGTTTATCGTTGGTATCACCTTAACTCCATTAACTTGCATGATCTTTACATAATCATCAAAGGATTTGGGTTGGAATTGTTTCATAGTCAGATCATGTCGGCGTTTGATTTCTGAGCGTATTTCTTTTAGATTAAATTCCTTTTCAAATTGTACTTGTTTTACAGTGGTCAAGCCCA
>TARA_R110002049_G_scaffold20953_6_pt1 | contig 17985 bp, 49 predicted proteins | sample TARA_R110002049 | Tara Oceans TARA_R110002049 (sample SAMEA4396941) | marine metagenome | biome: Polar Biome; feature: [SRF] surface water layer (ENVO:00010504); material: water (ENVO:00002006), including particulate matter (ENVO:01000060) such as... | depth 5 m | reverse complement strand
GTGAAAAAACTGTGACTTACTTGTTATGTCTTGATTATACCATACATATCGGCAATGTCAAGGACTATCTTCATCTTTTTTACGTTTTTTTTCCGTAATTAGGTCTAAAATATAATTACTGTCAAAAACTAAGTCATCTTCATCTTCATCGCAGTCAATATGCTTACCAAAGCCTCTTTCTGAAACTAAGTAAAAACCATTTACAATAAAGGTATTGAAGAGGTGTAAGACAGCTTTCACTACTGCTTCCTCTGGGTTAGGGGAATCAACTACAACCTCCTCGAACCCATCCTTTATATAGTACTTAGGCATAGAACTGAACTTCCTTCGCTTTGTTCCTTAGCGTTCTTTTTGCTGAAGATAAATGGCACATTATTTCTTTTCTTGTTAAATTTAAATCCTCACCAATCTTTTTAACGCCCTGTTTTTTTCCTTTTAGACCACTCCAGCGTAAGAAGATTTCTTTCTCTGAGCTTTTTAAAGTAGCTTCGGCTAAAACCGCTAGGTCTGCCAGACATGGCTTGCGGGTTTCTTCTTCATAGTCTTCGCAAGTAAGTACCTCGCCTATGTCTTCTGGCGAAAGTCTTTGCTTGGCATCTACAGACAATAGCTTATTAATTCTTTTTTCTTTTAAGTTAGTTTTCTGTAATATGTCCTTTACATTATTTGTATCACATCTTTTAATTTTAGAAAGCTCTTCTGACGCTCGACGGCTCATAGATAGTGGATTTTTGATTTTGTATTTAGCATCGTGAATCATATCAATGAGTGCATTTCGTATGTACCATGTAGCTACGGTAGTGATTGAGGCTCTCTCAACATCCCATTTCTCTACAGCACACATTAATGCAATATTGCCCTCTTGAACCATATCTTCCAAATCTACGTGTCTATTATTAACTCTGAATCTTTTAGCAATGTCAACTACCATCGGTAGACAACTATAAATTACTTCGTTTCTAGCGTCATCGTCACCTTCTTGTATCTTGACCCACAATGCTCTTTGTTCGTCACGGTCTAGCCGCTTGTGAATCTGGGTCATGTCTCTGTTATATTCAATCATTTAAATCTAGTCCTTAATAGTTAAAGTTGTATCTAATTTTCCAGCAATCCAAATTCTTAGTTCATTGTCTTTTATTCCAATAAACCATGTTCCTTTTCCTTCTGCTCCAATTTTTGTTTTACGAAAAATAGAACCCTCGTCCTTTTCAGAGTTTGTGTATATATTAACTCTTCCAAGTTGGAATCCGTCTCTAATCCAGTCTCCCTGAGAAGCTCCAGCAGGACTGGTATATCCCATGTAGAGCTTTACTGTTTCTTTTACTATATATGTTGGTTTTCCATAATACTCATATATGGTATTTAAGATTTGTCTATGACTGGGAAGTTCTTTCTTCTTCTTTGGTTTATCTTTAGTCTCTTGCTTCATGCTAGGCTTTATCATAGTTGGACTTTCCATTTTTACTCCTTTTTAAAAAGTGTTTAGTTGCCTGTTCATGTCCTTATTATATCATATACATCGTCAATTTCAAGAATAAACTTTAATAAACTATCAAGAATGACCAAGATAAATAAATGAGAGCAGGCAAATACAAACTCCGAGAAGGAATCCCAGAGCAAAATCCTTGTAAGCTAAATTAATATCCTTTTTCATATTTTTATTTTCCTATTAAAAAAAACCTTTTACAATATCTAAGACAGCACCACCACCAACACCTTTGGTTAAGATGAAGTAAGCGGCGATTCCAACCACTATTAAAAGCACTAATGACTTACGCTTTTTGGCAGTCGCTAGGGCTTTTTCTGTGACTGCTTTAATTTTATCCAACTTATAAGATCGTCGCCCATCCTTTTTATCCGCACGATCCTCTTGTCTGCCTTCTTTATCTTTAGCCATCTTCTTCTCCAATATAATTAAAAGTTTCAATAAAAATAGGTGTATTCTCGCCAACATATGCGCTGATTGTATTAAACTCAATCCATTCAACTGCTTCTTGATAGGTCATTCCATCTTTTTCTACGCAGGACTCGATAGTTTTTTGCAAATCATATACCACCCTTCCCGAATAACAGCCAACAGACACCCCAACAATACAACTATCAAAGCCATCGGCAAAAAGAAAGTCAATATCATAATCACTAACAAGTCTCTCACGAATTCCCACATTTCAATCCTTCTTAAAAAAGTCAACAATGATAACACGAAATAAACACCCTATTACTACTAAGAATACTAGGGGTGACAATAACACAAGAGCAATCCAATTAACTGTATTCAAACATTTAGTTTTGCTCATAGCCTTTCTTCCACATTCCTTTATCTATATCCCACCCTTTACGGTATCTCTCCGTAATGGTTTTAGATTTTGCGTCTATGATTTTACCGTGTTCTTTAATAGCCTCAAGTTCACTCTCGCTGATCTTGTTCTGCTTGAACACAATTTTTTTTCGTTTCCCTGACAATCTTACGCTCTTTTCTTTCTTTATGTCGTATGCTTTTCTCATACTGTTTCTGCATGAACCTGTCCAGCTTACCAAATCCTGTTGGGTATTCGTATACTGGTGGAGAAAAAAGTGCTAGAAGTAATAATAACTTTAACATTGGTTCTCTCCTTATTCTATGTCTAGGCTCGCTTTTACACCAGTACTTAACTCATTACAAAATATACCACATTTCGTTTTACTGGTAACAGAACAACCAAGTGCTGTAACAGTAAAAATAATAACTAAAACTAATAAAATCTTCTTCATAATATAAACCTCCATGTTTATTAACTTAACAATTTAAATCTTGTCTCTCTCTTCTTCTATTCTATCAATGACGATTTGTACCAAGTCCGTTTTTAGTGCAAAGGCATCGTCTGGTTCAAGTTCTCCATATGCGTCTAGGTACATGAGAATATCGCTGACGATAATCTCCTGTAGTTTTTCTAAGCTAGGCATCTGATAGTTCCTTCATTTCAAGACCGAATTCACTGTAGGGCTTCTTCTTAGATTCGATAATCTCATCTTTACGGCAAAACCCTATTTGATTACTTGTATTTTTAAGTACATTAAGTAATACACCTTCGTCGTCTAGTTCAACGTGTATTTTTATAGTTCCTATGTCTAATTTTAAAAACCTATCCGAGTTGTCCATATTAATTCTACCTTATTAAACCTTGTCCCTGTCAAATAATTGCCGACAATAAGTTTACTTTTTTAATCAGTTCTATAGCTTCCGACTCAAGTTCCGCGCTTGAGTATCCAAGTTCCTCTAAATCGTATTCGTCGTAGTTTGCAATCAAGATAGATAGGGAACGACGAATTAACTCTAATTCATGTACTTCAAGCATTATTTACCTTCCAGAATATCTTTTGGGGTCTGCCAACCCGTTGTCAAGTCTATTTTTATATGTTATATAATATCCTTTATCGTCTTTGCAGACAACTTCTTCTTCCGATATAGTGTGTCTTCCTCTGTCTCTGTATATTCGTACATTGTTTGCATGGTATTCTTCTGGACTCACAACCATGTCGGCATGACTACCAAACCAACTCTTAGTTGTTATGATATTTCCAGTTGCGTGTCTTTTGCGAGTCTTAGCCATTATTCTTATCCTATTGCTACAAGTATTCCGCACGTTAAAAGGGAAGCAAGGAAAAAGTAAATCCCGATGCTCACTATTTTAGCAGAACGCTTACGTTGGTTGTTATCTTTGCCGCTTGTGTTTGTGTATGTGTATGTGTATCCTCTATGAGTAGTCGTACTGTTGCTATATCGAGTCCATTCCGTCTGACGGCGAGGATTCTGATGTCCTGTATTTATCATAATGATATTCTCCTAATTATTTAAGTCTATAACATATCTTACAACCAAAAGAATGTTGTTTATAATGCTTGTGGCTACAGTGCGGATACTGTGAAGTAAAAGGAATAAGGCTGAGATCAAAAGGCTCCATAGGACAAACTCTTTGTATACGCCATTTACATTTATCTCATCTTCTTCTTGGGGCATACTCGGAGGCTTATACGGATTATTCATCAACCTTATCCTTGACCCCCTATATCTAAACTGAAAGGGTTGTTTGGGTCGTTGTGAGCGTCAAGTTCTGACCTTCTGCCCTTTTTAGCTGATATAGACTCATTGATAATTTTTTGCATCATCTTCCTAGATTCTCTCTTGAATCGTATTTTAATCCGAAGTTTCTGGTAGTCTGTTAAGCTACGAGCGTTATCAAACTCATCCCAGTTATATTTAGGTCTATATGGTCTATTCATCTTCCATCTCCTTAATTAATCTCGGTAGATTGTTTGGGTAAGATTCATAGTAACCACTACTAATAGCTCCAAGCTCATCATACAGCTTGGCTTTAGAATCAAGAGGCTCCTCTATAGGCTCTAGCTCATCCTGCATTTGTTGTGAGTAAGTCTCATTTCTAGCCTTCCAGTCTTCTCTGTATTCTCCCGTATCTCCATCAAACGTCTTATCAAAATTAATTTCTAACTGATTATTCAAGACCTGCTGAATTATCTTTTGTGCAACTTCTACAAGGAGCGTGTCTGGGTTAGTGCCAACTTCTGCGTCTACCGAAACAAGAGTGTCAATACTAAAATCATATGTTATTATTTTATTCATCGTCTATCTCCTCCTCGTCGAAGTGTTCTTCATCATAGTGATGACCAATCCCCATACTGTCATTGCCACACTTAGGACAGTCACCACCACCGTTATTGTCAAACCAATCATGCCCACAAGGGCAACTATGTGTCATGCACGCCATTTTATGCTCCAACCATACTGTTTGCTTTTCTGACTACAGCACAAGCCTTCTGTAGCTCATCTAGCAACTCGTATGATTCCGAGTAACTATATACATTGTTCTCTACAGCTAGTTCAATGGTTTCATCAACTAAATCCACCATTACAAATTCGCCTTTGAATAATGTTGTTATAGTACTCTCCCGAACCGCCATAGTATTTACAGCGTAACCATTGCATACGTACTCATATCTAGGTTCGCCGTTCTTGTCTACTTGTTCTGGGCAGTTACCACCACAGTATTTACATTCACTCATGTTCAAAACCCTCTGGTAAAGTAGAATCATGTATTAGTTTACTAACTTTTTCAGCACGCAACTTACTAAAAGGTCTTACAATCCAGTAAGCCAATTCGCTAACAGGGTGTGCTATTAAGTTATGTGTCGGCCAATTCTTATATAATTTACTCATCTTCAAACTCACAATCTTTATCGGTTACATGAAATGTCCAGTCGGTAGGTAGACCATTAACCTCCACTACCATACCACCCTCTACAACAACTTCTATTTCTTTACTCATCTAACTAAGCTCCTTAACAAATACTTCTATTTCAACATCATCTTTTCTGATAACTGCTGCGCCATCATCAAGATACCTTACAAATATACCAAGACCTGAGCAAGTATCTTCATCTGGGTCATTCCAATATACTTCATCACCTACCATTAGGTTTATCCCATAATAGTTATGCCATAGTTCTTGGAACGTATCTTCGCACCGTTCATAACACTCAAGTTCTTGTTCATATAGAGCCTGAACCATATCGCTCAAATCCATATTCTCAACAACTGCTGTGGCTAACTTCTCACGGTTTGCTTCTGTGTATTCAACTTTACTCATCTTCAACTCCTTAATTGATCCAAATGGGTGTTTGTCTATTTTTCCAACTATGTAAATGTGACTTGGCCTTGTTGTAGTAATTGCGGTACGCAAGCACGGGGTCGCTTAATCTATACTCCTCGTCCATAGCCTGAGCGTGTTCTGTCAGGTCTATATTGTCAAACTCAGGAGTGTTAGCCATACAATCTTGTATAACTGCTTCACATTTGTGTGTCTTGCCATACCTATACGTGTATTCCCTACACAATTCTATACCCATATCACATAACCAAGTATAATTGAGCAGGCTTTTCCTAGCCCATATACTGCATGGGTGGTTAGCATGTGTTTTCCTGTATGGTATGTCGTCTGGGTCGCCACCAAGCTCATGGCGAGCCGTACAAAGCAACTGAGCAGTCTCCAGAGGCATCTTAACGATATGTTTATCGACGTGAGCCTGTGCAGACTTTACCAAATCTCGATCTAATACAAATATGTTCATGGATTTATTATACAATATATATCGTCAATGTCAAGTACAAACTTTAGATTTCTTCAAGTAAAAAGGGAAACTCTTGTTCTAGCTCTTCAATACTGTCTCTACAGGCTACTGCCAATTCATCTGCTCCAACGCCTGTGAACTGTTCTTCTGATTCAAAATGTTCTTTACTTGCACATAGGTCTAACCATGCGTGAGTAATAGCATCTACTTGGTCACTTGTTAAGCTCATCTTTAACTCCTTCTCCTAAGAATGGAAACGCCTGTTCCAATAAGTACATAATCATACTGCCGGTTTCAACAACGGCGGCTAAATCATTTTGCCAGCCACCATCTGCGTCAGATAGACCTTCGGCGTTCTCATGTGCCCATCTAAGGCTTCTCTTTTGTTCTTTTGTTAAATCAGTCATTTTTAAATCCCCTAGCTAAATTCTTATCTTCCACTTGGTCAACTGTTGCTTCATAGTCTACCTCAAAAGACCCAGAAACATAGTCAGATGTAATGTCTGACAGTTTTGTACTCTCTGATTCAGCAATCTTAATTGCTTCCTCTACTGAGTCTGCTTCAATTTCCACATGACCATACATTTGCCATGAACAATCTACAGTAAATTTAGTCATCTTTAATATCCTCCATAAGTCGTTCAAAGGAACCTGCTTCCTCAACATCACAGGTTTGTCTATCAATAATTTTCTTTTTAATTACCATGCTCTCATCCCAGTTTCCATCATCTATAAGCTCCCATGCTTCATCAGCACTGTTAGCTTCAACTAGAATGGTCTTACCAATATTCTCTGAGACTATTACTTCAAATTTCTTAGTCATTGGAGCAACTCCCTAAATAAGTTTCCATCTTTTCACGAAGGTCATAGTCTTCTTGAGTATCTTCATCATCCTCGTTAGGTTGATGCTCTTCCCACATAGTATCCCATGCAAGAGCTTTTCTTTCATACTCTTTTAGCGTATGGTAAACATCTGCATCGGTATAGTCATTTTCAAAAGCATTATCACCAAACGCTAATTCCCACACGTCTTCCGCAAATAGTCTGTCTAGTACGACCTCATGTTTACTTATTGTTAATGTTCGATCTTCACTCATTTTCAGCACCTTTTCCTATAGTTTTTAAAGCCAAGTTAAAATTTCTCTCAAGTCGCATTACATTAGCAAGTACAACTGCTAGTCGCTCAACAATCATATCCTTAGTGCCAATTAGCTCTAAGTATGTTTGTTTATCAACGTCTTCACGTTCCTTGTTATAGTCGTAAGCTACATTAGGAACCATGTAGTACACACCCCTAGTGTCATCCCAAGAAATCTTGATATAAGCAGGGTCATTGCCACCACAGTGTTGTCCAGCATATCGTGTTGTCGGGGCGTAATAGCTTTCAGTCTCACCAGTGTGTTTAAGGCACTCGGAATACTCAAATTCTATCTTAATTAACCACACAATCTCTTCTGAGTATGAATACGTCTCTTCATAGGAACGGTGCTTCTTGGCATGATGTTTACGCATCTTGAATAACGAAATGTGGTATCCAGCTTCTTTGACAGTGGGTCGAATATCATCGTAAAGCTCTTTAAGAGCCTTGTGCTGGCGTTCTAGTCTTTGTTCTGCTAGTGCTTCTTTATTGTCTAACTCGGCATCTAAGAGTGCTATATTATTATTAATTAATTCTTTTAAGTTACTCATTCTTTATTTTTCCTTTTAAATTAAAAGCCACGAATCTCTGTTTTATTAGGTCTTGCACTCTAATTTGTAATGAGTCTGCCTCTTGCACACAGTAAGCCTTCCTTATGGCTCGCTCGCAGGCTTCTATCTCAATATCAATTTGTGCTATTTTGTCGTTCATGTTTTTCATTATAACATACCTATCGTCAATTGCAAGATCAAACTTTAGTTTTTTTTGAAATTTATTCGTAATCTCTGATAGCAACCACATATGGGAAACGTGGAACGCCATTGGGGGTTAGGTTAAAGTACTTGATAGTTGCAGACTTTCCAATCAGGCTGTCGCCCTGTACCAATAGGTCTGAAATGTATTCCCTGTTGCCTTTTACATTGCTGTGGAAGGAAACTCCCTTCTCTGTCTCAAATACAAAATGCCCAATCGTGCCTACTCGATTACCTATTCCTTCTTTGTATCCAAGAATGGTATATTCAGCATCAATAAACTCTTTTCTTTTTAGTAGAGTTTTAGAACGCTTGTTTTCGTAGGGAGCATTGACACGAATCATCTGCCCTTCATATCCAGCATCAGTCCATTGACAATATAGGGTGTCTAGTTCTGAATTATCGCTTACTAGCCGTGTTTCTACTACCACCACATAGTCCATATCGCAGTTTTGTGATATAAATTGGCTTCTTTCAGCAAATCTATCCTTATTTATCGTATCGTAAACGTGATATTCGATAACTTTAGCTTTCTCTAAACTTTCTTCTGTTACATTAGACCTTCTAACGTGATGACAGATAGCATTAAAGTCATTATCAAACTTATCGCAATACAACTCACCATCCAGCACGGCTTCTGGGTGTTTCTTGAAGAATGACTCTAGTGACTCTTCTATATGCGGAACCGCCGTGATTTTTTTACCTGTTCTGGTTTTTAATCCGTTCTTATCTGCTATACAGCGTATTCCGTCTAATTTAGGCTGTGCATATACAGGAAATTCAACTTTATCCCCATAATTGTTCCAGTCCTTAGCCAACATAGCCTTGTGAAACCCTATTTCGTCCACAGAACTAAGACTTGTTGAGTACTCTCCTGAGAGCTTCTTATTCCACTTAGCCTTAGCTTGTACCTGTGCTTGTTCCTCATCGGTAGTCTCATTAGACCTTCCCTTGTTCTTACCATTACAGTAAGTCCATTCATTTACCTTTTGCTTGCCGCCTTGTTTGCCTGACGTAACTCTAAAGGCATTGTCTACCACTTCGATAGACCATTCTTGAATACCACCGTCTGAACGTCTTTTCATTAATTTTTGCATTTCAAGTCTCCTGTGTTATATGCTTGTGCTTTCATTATATCATATACATCGGCACATTGCAAGAGAAAACTTTAACTATTTTGCAAATTTTTATTAAAACCTTTTGAACAGTGATCGCACTTGCTTGAAAATAGCAGGTGTTTTTGTTCCTCGCTCAGATAACTCATAGCTTCATCTATATGAATACCATGTTCCTGCCACGCCTTAAGGTGGTCTGCATCACAGGTGATAGAATATACCTCTTCGCAATCGACGCACTGTATCTTAAAAGTTACAGGTGTTTTAAAATTCCACCTATTCATTTTTCCCCTATCAACTCAGTCATCATCATTTCCAATTTAACAGCTTCCTTCATTACAGATACCCAAGCATCATTTTCCGTAATATCTTCGCCATAGCAATGTGTATGACCTACTTTCCAGCGACTCTTTCCTATCCTTAGAGATATTCGATAACAGTCCTTGTCATCATGTTTTACTCGAACGCTCCAACTCATTGCTCACTCCTTTAGGTATTCAGGAATCTTCTCATTTAATTTTTCTATTATTTTTCCCTTGTATATCATAGCAACCAAAGGAACCTTTAACGATATATCAACAGACTCCTCATGTAATTGTACAACGCCCTTTACAAATACTCCCCCTAATGTACAATTAAAATTAATATCGCCGAAATCACCTTCTATAAAGAGTTCTTCTGCGTTAAACTCTATTTCTAACACTTCTATAAGTGCTGTCCAAATAGACCCTCTTAACTTTGGCTCGCTTTTTATGCTGTGTTTGTAGGTGACTTCTATTTTTGCCATTCATTTGTCCTCAATTAAGTTTTAAATAGATTCTAATTATAATAGAGCTTCATAATCGTTACAAAATGATTTTATATTGAAACACATTATATTTTACACCTTATATAGATAGTATAGACCAAGTAGGATAGCTATGGGAAGCCAGATAACTATGTCTACAATTAAAGCCTTGAGTCCTTTTGAGCCTTGTTTTTTAGTATTTTTATCCATTTTATTAATAGAAACATATACACACAACAATACATAATATATAGAGCATTGATAGTAAGTTTTTTAAAGTGAAAATTTGAACGAAATTATATGAAACCTCGTGCCAACGAAATAAGCTAATATAATAAATAAAACGGCGAATGTTGGGCGCAAAACCCTTAAAAGTACAAGAAAAAGGGGATATATTGGGCGGCTAAATACATTATAACATATATTCGGGGGAATTTCAATAGAGTTCCCGCACATTTCCAAATACTTTTTAGTTACTTACACAGAGGTTCTATATGATTATAGAGGGGATCGGGGAGAAAAAGAGGGGAAAAAAGAAAAAGTAAAATACGCCTAAACCACTGGGTTCAATAAGGTTTTCTGTATAGCGTTATACCAATATACAATCCCGCACTTCCCGAAATTTAGTGACAATAATAAATACTTAGAAATTTTTTGAGATTGTGGGCAGAATAATAGTCTCGCCGTGGGTACAATATAGTACAAACGTATGTTAAAGAAATATAGGAGCAATTAGGAACTATGAGTATAAAGAGTACTAAACCAAAGCTAGGAGGATATGCTGTATGGAAGTTAATTTCATTGACATTTTTAATCCTCTATATATTTACTACTGATCTTACGTTTACTGAGAAATTACCTTACTACACTGTACTATCTCAACTTTTTGCACTTGAGGCTTTACTAACTTCACGTTTTGATAGTATAATACAGTAGGGTTATATGTAATTATACCTTCAGATAAGAGTACAAGAGATTAATGCCCAATGTAGATATTACAAAACTTCTACTTGGTTTAATTGTTTCAACTATTTTAATATGGGATACTTACTTAATTTATTCTGGTGATAAAGCAGCAACCTTTAGTGTTGTACTGTATGAATCATCTAGGCAATGGCCTGTAATAGCTTTTGCTCTGGGTTTTTTATGTGGTCATGTTTTTTGGCAGATATATTCTAGGGGTTGACATATTTATTTTTATTATTAAAGAACCTTCGATGAGAATGACTTAGGGGTTTTCTCTGACTGTACCCTAATACAGTAGTAAGGTTTTAAAAGTTGCCGCTAGTCTTAATTGACCTGCGGGGTGGTTGGTGGGAAACTTTTTTTAATATTATAGAAACTTAAACCATTTAGAAGGTTTTAAAATAACAATAGAAAAACTCGCGTGCTATTCTTCCATTAAAACCGCATTAAGCTATATTAGGTGAGACATCCCATGAATAAACTTAGAATTATTATAGCAACACCTTTTCTTCTTTTCTCTGTACTTTTAAAGGGCATAGGTATAAGAGTACTACCAGAGTATGCACGTAAGGATGCTAAGGAGCTTTTCTAGATTCCCCAACTTTCATTCATTTCATCAGCCTCTTGCTGAGATTTAAGCGCCGCCCAGACAATCCACACCCCATGTGCGAATGCGCCCATCTGTCCTCTTTCTTCAAAGGCCAGCATTTCCTTTGTGATTATAGTGTGTAAATCCGGCTGTTCTTTTTTAAATTTATTCCAGAAGTCATTTAAGTATTCACTCTTATCTTCCAGCTCCTCTAAGCCATCAATAGTTCTATATATAGAGTGAGCAACTTCTCTTCTTACTTGGGGCATTCTAGTCATAATAAAATCTCCTTCTGTACTTTTTATACACCGAGGATGACTGACGGGTCTTAGATCGTTGCCCAACCCTTGAATAACTCGCGTGCTAATAACCATCCTATAACCGAAGAGGGAACTTTGGCTGAGACAGGGCTATGATCTGCAGTTTAAAATGTTTGTTACTTTCGAGAGGTTTAGTAAAACTCACGCGATCTAGAGAATTTCTTAACCGTCAAACTGGCGTACTCGCGTACTCAGGCCAACCGCCTAACCCTAAGAGGAAAGAAGAGGTACTACACTCTTATCCCGTCCCCTATTAGAGGGGTTTTTTATTTTCTCTACTATTTTAACGCACCACCCACCAGAGGGGGATAACTCCATTATACCATATATATCGACATTTTCAAGGGGTAAACTTTAGCCTATTTCCGGATTTTACATAAGTCCTTTGATAGTAAGGGTTTGCGGGGTTTTTGGGCAGCCCGCCGCATATGGCAAAAAAAATCCCCCACCAGCACCTAAGCACCAGCAGGGGATTCGCACAAGGGAGAGTGCTTAGTTAGCCATAGCCAACGCAGTATCTAAAGCCCTGTGATTGAGGTTTCCATTTACACCGAACCACAATGAGTCCATTCGGTTATTAGATGTACGCCCTTTGCTGTAACTTAGATATTCAGTTACGGCATTATACGCACCCCAATAGGAACCACGAACGCCAACGATGTCCGTCCCTTTGCCACTTTCAAACAAAGATTCTATTGCTAGAGTGATGTTCTTAGAGCGAGTAGACATTTCATCTTCTACACCTTTGTCAAACCCCATCACAACACGAACATATTTTCGCAGGTCAGATGAGCTAATATCCCTAGAGGCAAGGTAACGGTATTGTTCCGCAGTAGCCTCAAATTCTTGATTAGCAAGGTTCATCACATCACGCATCTTTTCAACATTCTGTCTAACAAAACGAGAGTGTCGGACACGGACTAATTTAGAAGCCTCTGAGCCACGGGCTAACGCTTCCGTATTAGCACACACAACTCGAATAGGAGTGAAGCCAAAATGGACTGCTAACTTTCCATCGTGTCCATTTGAAAGCAAAACAAACTTAGCAATCTCATCGCCTGCGACGATTTCGCTATTGTCTTGATTCAGTTGGCACAATGCCCAGATACGTTCACCATTACGCAGCGAACCGGCAGTATGAATCACCATTTCACCGGCATCGACTAGCGGTTCAAATATAGAGAACGCTTCGTGATTCTGCAATGGTGTCCATCGTTTCCCTACGATACCGAGAATCCTGTCATCTGAGGTTCGATAGGCGGCACGATGCGAAACCTTTTCACCATCAGCGGTAAACAGGGGTTTCGTATCTACTTCCCAATCTAATCCAGCTTTTGAGAACGCTTCCCAAAAACCAATATCCCCGTCAATTTGTGTACCAAGTCCATGCCACGGGGTTTCACCGGCAAAAACCATCTTTTCAACTTCATGAGCCATAACAACTCTCCCTTAAAAAAAACTCTTTCCTAACAACTTCATTATAACATACTTACAGTCAATTGCAAGTAAAATCTACCAATTGGCGTGATAAACTACAGTATAACCATCTTTAATTAAATCACGGGCATCTTTTATAAATTTCCTATCCTGTTCAGCATAATATTCATCAGAATCTTCACCAAAGAAAAAACCTTGTGTTTCAGGTAGTTCCGATTCGTCAATAGCTTCCTCAAGAGCGTCAATGTCCTCTAGGGTCAACTTGACATCAACACCATTAATATCACGACCGCCGCATAGGTTTTGCATAAAGCCCTGAAGGTTTGGGTGCTTTCGCCATTCGACTAAATATATTTCTTCAGGATATTCAGTTTCATCGAACTCATTAGTAAACCCTTTGCCCCTGTGTGCCGCCGCATATTGGTCTAAACCCATTTTACTCTCCCTATAAATCTTAACTTGTTACTCTCTTAGTATACCATATATATCGTCCAATTGCAAGCCTATTCTTTAATTATTCTGACTTTTTTTATAAAATAATCTCGAGTGCAAAACTCTCGTGCTAAACTCGCGTGCTAAACCTCTTACTAAACCCTCACGAGGAAAGTTCGGCTACGACATCGGCACCCCTCTATCAGGGGGTCGCTGGGCTACCCAAGTCTGTAGTTGCTGGGCTGCCCACGCCGATTTATTAAAATGCTGGTTCAGGCGTTGGCTGCTCCGCCACCTGAGTTTAATGTCCGTGTATACATAGCAGTCCAGAACACCAGCAATTAATTACAACACATATATGTTTTCCGGCGAAGCCTTACCAATCATCCAATCACAATCCGTTAGCCTTCTACCGTTTCCTTCATCTTCAAACGCTTGCATTATCAGCCCTTCATGATTTCCGTTTTCAGGGAAGTTCGGAGGAATCTCAATTCTTACCACGTCCCCAAAGGACGCATCTAGCACCCATATATACTCATATACGTGTGGTTGAAATTTATATTTTTTAGTCATTTTCACAATCGCAATCTTGCCCGCAAATTATAGTTTCAGGCATTGGACTATAGGCGTGTTTAGTTAATCGTTTAATTAAGTTGTCGAACCTTTTGGCGTTCAATCCAACTTCATCGTCTGCCAATTCTTTGGGACAAATCTGTTCGTCGTATTCCATTAATGCGTCAAGTAGATTTTCGCAATCTCTTTTACTCAGTTTCATCTTCAAAGTTCCTCTATATTAACTACTTCAATAATACCACGTTTAACGTGGTCTATTAACCATTCTTCTACGTTAATCTTTTCGTCGTTGATGTCTGCGGCTTGTTGTTCAGTGAGACCGTAGACACTTGAAACATCTACAACCCATTCCCCTTTTGGTTTTTCTTTTTTACTCATTTTATTTTACCTATAAAAAAGAAAGCCGACCATAGGCACGATAGGCGAAAGTCTATCGTTGAACGCTTTACCGCTACGCTACCTATAGCCGATTCCTAGACAGTCCTAACTCTTGCTATCGACCAACAACCCTACCATACGCCCATCATAGAACGCTTTAGTAGAACCGTCTTTTAGGTCAACGGTTACAAGATTATGCGAACGCTCGCCCTTCGGCTTACCGTACTGCAAAGTTTCCCAAGACAATGGGGATTTTTCCAGATTACGAATATCTGAAACTTCTCCAGTATATCCTTCGGCATTTTTTGCATAATCTGCAACATTACCAACATTAGTAAATTCACGTTCGACATCTTTTAAGTATGTAAAAGAAACATTGTCACCAATCTTCATTTAATTTTCCTCACAAAAAAAGTAACTTCCTAACACAATAAATATTATTATTGACAATCCTAACAAACCATTACACGACATTAGCCCTCCATAGTAGATAAACATTCATTATAACATAACTAACGCTAAATTGCAACCTCTTTATTCTTTTTTCTAGAATATGAACCTTTGCCTTTTAATGCTTTTAGTGCTGTTGCCGCTTCGCTTCCCTTTGGTTGTGTGCCGTGTACCAGTAGGGCAAAATCTTGGTCACGCAATGACGGTCTAGCAGCGTGGCTATCATCGTGGTCTATTTCTAGTCCTAGCATTTCCGCTTCCGCTTCGCTGAATACAACTTTAGTGGAACGTAAATTGCAATGCTCAATCAACCAATCGTCACGCCCGCCATAACTTGCCGTCAAGATAAGATTATCTAGGATAGGCATTTGTTCCACAACGTCAATCCAATATCGCAAACTCTTAGTATAGGCATAGAATAGTACATTAGGATTTTCACTAGCAGTCAACCACCACGCCCACATATAATCACTATTGAAAAAATCACCCGCAACGTGAATACGGACAATGCCTGCATCTTTCGGCATACTATCCATCAGCAATAAATCCATATTGTTGGATTGTCGCAATAGGTCAAAATTGTGCTTGCGTAGATTGAATACGTTAGTGTATTGCACTTCTTGCGACGCAGAGAAACAACGGAATTCATTATGTACGCCGTCTTTGATTTTACGCCTACCGTCAGATTGTACTACCGCTTTAGATAGACACGCCTTTGCATAGGGGCAAGAATAGCCACTTAATAAATCCAATGAATATATCTTGCGTTTATCTTTTAGATATTCCGACAATTCGGGTACTTGCTTTAGTGCTTCGGTTTTGGCATTTGCGTTTGAGAATTTTAGCATTGTGTTCCTTTGTGCTTAACTATTTATTCTTTCATTATACTATATATATCGGCAAAAAGCAAGTGCAAACTTTAATCTTTTTTGACTTTTTTCAATATATTTTTTAGTATTCCCTTAACTCTTATACTACCAGTATACCATATATATCGGCATATTGCAAGCACATTATCCAATAATTCCAGAAAAAAACTCGAAATACTATCCCCTCTATCGGGGGGTCGCCGGGCAGCCCAGAATCAGAAAAAAAACAACCCGCGCCTGATTGATAAAACGGCATTTGCCGAAAGGCCCCAAGCGCGGATTGCTTCAATATAAAAATCAGTAAGATGGGAAGCCATACCACCAACGAACCCACACGCCAAGTCTAGGCAATGCGTCGTTCGTTCCCTTCTCCCACTAGTAGGGCAAGGAGGCTTTAACTGGGCTACTGATACACCACTAGATGTCTAACATTGTGTTATATCTAGTTTTGGCGACTCGCTTAATGTAGCGAGGTTGTCCTGTATGCAAAACGGTTCCAGTCTTGCATTCGACAATCTGCGCCCATTGGTCACGACTCTTGTCCTGTGTGTTTAATTTGCCCTTGATACCAACAGCAAACACATTTCCTTTAACAGCCTTCATAATACTTCTCCTAGTGATGAAACAAAAAATTAAAATGGCGTTTTAAAGTGCGCCACCACTCACGAAAGGAATTTCCTAAACTGTTTCCGATTCAGCTTCTTCTTGTTCAGCGGCGAGTTTTCGTGCTTCCTCCGCTTTTTCTTTTTCCTGTTCTTCAATCTTATCGTTGAGAACATTGGCAAGATTACGTATTGAACTTTCGTCCATAGTAATATTTAGCTGACCACCTTCGACGGTCAACTGCAATTCATTTCGCCAACCCATGTAAACATTGGTGACAGACTTCGCTTCTATAACTCGTGAAACTTTCATGGTGTTTCAATCCTTTCAAAAAACAACTCTTTAACAACTCTTTCATTATACTATATTTATCGTCAATTGCAAGCGAAAACTTTAGAACTTTTTAAAATATTTTCGTAAATTGCTTCGACATTTCTCCACCCGTCACCACATTCTAAAACCGCATAGTCGGCATAGGTAACGGGTTCACGGTCTATACAATCAACAAACGTATCGTACTTGTATGGGTTATAGGTAACGTTATGGATAGCATCAGGGATATTAGGAACACGCTCAACAACGAAACCACTAACGCCAGCGTGAACGTTCTTCTTTCGTTCCCTTAATACCTTTTCACGTCCTGCTTGTCCTACTAAGAACCTAGCATCTTTCAGCATTATATATTTAGTATGGTCTACAACCTTACCGTCTTGTCTAACACTCCATATTTTTTTATGAAGATTAAAATAAACGTATACCCGCCGGTTTGTATCTATCATATGTTTCCCTTTCATAGTTTCCATTATACTATATATATCGTCAAATTGCAACCCCAAACTTTAATTATTCTCGATTTTTCTAGGAAATAAGCTGACGTGAGAAACTCGCGTGCTAAACCTTTTACAAAACCCCGATGAAGAAAGATTGGCTACGACACCATCACCAATAAAAAAAGATGCTGTTCGCACACCGGACTCCACCCACAGCAAGTCTTATTTATCCGGTAGTGTTGCGTGTCAGGGGTTATCGGTTAATGTCCTTTGCCGAGCCGCTGACGAATTGGGGTTCTATATCCTCTATACACCATTATACCACTTATATCGTCATTTGCAACCTCAAACTTTAATTATTCTCAAAATTTTGGGCTGCCCAGTTTTTGGAGGAAAAGAAAAGGGGGACAGTCCAAAGCCTGCATACGCGGCAACCTCTGAGCAATGGACTAAGTTCACTGGATTGCAAGCTAGTCCCCCTCGCCTCAACGAAAGACTAAATGTTTTATTTATCAATCACTTTCCACCTACCCGCATCGAGAGCCTTTTCAGCATCTTTCAATGGGAACGTTAGGGATTGCTCGCCCTTCTTGCCGGTGAGCGTAACGCCCTTCGATGTGATTTTTGTTACCGTGTTTTTACGACCCAAAATATCAACTACGCTATTAATTCCTAGTATCTTT
>TARA_R110002049_G_scaffold138678_1_pt1 | contig 18003 bp, 8 predicted proteins | sample TARA_R110002049 | Tara Oceans TARA_R110002049 (sample SAMEA4396941) | marine metagenome | biome: Polar Biome; feature: [SRF] surface water layer (ENVO:00010504); material: water (ENVO:00002006), including particulate matter (ENVO:01000060) such as... | depth 5 m | reverse complement strand
GGCGGTGCAGCAGCAGGTGCAGCTATCGGCACAATGGCAGGTCCACTAGGTACGCTAATTGGTGGTGCTATCGGTGCTATCGTTGGTGGCGGCGCAGGTCATGCAGCAGCTGAAGCCATTGATCCAACTCACGAAGAAGCGTACTGGCGTGCAGAGTACGCAAATGCAGATTATCATAGAGAAGAATACGATTTCGACCGTGACTTGCACCCAGCATATGCAGTTGGTTATGCGAACCGCGCTCGTTATCCAGTAGATGCTCGTTTTGAAGATCATGAAGCAGATTTAGAGCGTTCATGGCATGAAGTAAAAGGTGAGTCACGTATGGAATGGGAAGATGCGCGCAGAGCTTCACGTGATGCATGGAATCGTGTTTCATAAGAACTGTTATCTATAGAGTCATTGTTTATAAAGCACTGTTTTGGCCAATGATTACGGTTTAGTAGTCGATCATTAGCTGATGCAACAATAGCTGGTGCAATAATGATGAATACTACGATTAACGAACTGCTAACGAGACGGCATTTTTTTAGAGTAAGAGAATACTACAAAAACTTGCTATCTCATTACTATAGTTAGGCTAATTGTAGATTGTTGTCTATTAATGAATATAAAGTCCAAATATGTGCTATTTTAAAGCTTCCAAAGCTTGATTTTGGAAGCTTTTTTTATGTCTTTGATACTGCGATTGCATGATGCTAGAATTGTATGATGCTAAAAAACATTACTATAACAACAAAAATAATAGGTGGTTTATGACTAGTCTTTCCGATGGAAACAACCGTAAAGAATTTTATATCGCCACTGCCAATTTACTGAATTTTGCCAATCCCAATCGCACTTACTATGAAAATGCTGAGCCATATAGTAATAAAGAGTATGAAAACAAACTGCGTGGTATCAGCGATTTATTATCGAAGGCACATGCCGACATCATTGCCGTACAAGAAGTATGGGACAGTGAGGCGCTAGAGGCGTTGGCGGTGTCATTAGGATTTAAGCCTGAACATGTGGTCATTCCGCTGGCAAGCAACGATAGTACGAGTACTTATACGCAGGGTAGAGGTGCACAAAACACACCGGCTGTAGGAATTATTAGTCGCTTTGAGCAGTTAGAGACCACTTTATTAGAGCAAGTGGCGCCAAAGGCGGTGATTGATATTCCTGATATTGGTCCTTATGAGCGTTTTAATCGTCCACCCTTGGTATTGCGAGTAGATGCATTCGGGCAGCCCATTACTATTATTACAGCTCACCTTAAAAGTAAGCGCGCTTTTTTCTTACGAGATGAAGCCGGCAATTTGTTAGAAGATATGGATGACCCCAATATTCGCATTCGTGCCAAGCTTCGTAGCTTATGTATGCGGGCAGCAGAAGCGGCATCTATTCGAATGTTTATCATCGAACGCTTAAAGCATACTCGTGAGCCTTTAATCTTACTTGGTGATATGAACGACGTCACCGGTAGTGTGACCACGCAACTAATGACTGAGACTGGCGAAGTTAACTACGATAAAAGCATGCGTGATGTTGCCTTGTTCGACGCCGCTCGCATTCAAGCGCGTTATGGTTGGATGAAAGACGTGGCATATACCCACATTTATCAAGGTATGCCAGAAGTAATTGATCAGCTGTTCGTTTCAGAGGAATTTTTGCCTGATAGCAAGTTTGCAATCGGTCAGGTTGAGCGAGTTGACTATTTTAATGACCATTTAAAGTGGGATTATGCCGATAGAGTCATCGATCATGGTATTATAAGAGCGAAAATAAAACTTCATGATTAACTCTATTATATTGTTAATCGATACATTATTTTTTAACCCATTCATGTCCCTTGCTTGATAATATACAAGCGTTTATGATGCCTCTTCATTGAGCATAGAGCGGTAATATTAGCCCGTATTACCAACTAACAAACAGCTTTCTCAGATTTAGAATGAACACTGTCCAATGAAGACCATATTTATAAAGATAGGGCATAACATTAAGAGACTTACAATGAGTGAAAACAGAGACGACAAAATCGAAGATGTGCTGGTGGATTCTGAGCTGGCAAAAAAGCTGGTACCTAACAAATTTAAATTTACCAGTCAGCAAGGTCGCGCCCGCCGTCAAAAGCTATTGATGGGTGCCAAAAAGCTGAGCGAAACTCAGTCTATCAATGATATTACCTTGGCTGCTGTTTGTGAAGAAGCCGGTATTCCAAGAGCATCTGCTTATCATTTCTTTCCGAATATCGAAGCGATATTTTTAGCGTTGCGTTTTTTAAATGCGATAGAGATTCTAGAGATTTTGACAACTGTTGAAACGGTTGATTACGATAGATGGCAGGGATATTTAACGGCGCTTATCGATCGCTGCGTGCATATCTTTCATGAAGATCAGACCAAAGCAAAGTTGATCTATGGTACGAATACACCTGATTTCGAAGGTGATAGTTTCGGCGAAGACATGGATCACCAAGTGGTTGAGTTGGTATATAAACGTTTAGCAGAACGCTATGAAGTGCCAAAATTTGAAGATATCCAAGATGTTCTTTTGGTCACTTATAGTATTATTAATGCTATCTTTACGGTTTCTTATCGCCGTCATGAGAGCATTACAGAGAAATATCTACAAGAAGCGAATACCGCTTCAATCGCTTATCTGCGCTGCTACTTACCAGAAAAGCTACCACGTAAAAACCGCTAATTTATTTTGCGCTAAACGTGATTGATAGTGTAATAGTCAACATAATGTTATACATAAAAAAGCCGGCTATTTATTAGTCGGCTTTTTTTATCACTATATTTATGACAGTTTTTTACTCACTTGCGTTTAAGATCTGTTGATAAGTTATTGAGCGATAGAAGACAGCTCTTGCCCTTTACAGACATCTTCACTTGAGTCCAAAGGCGCATATTGCTTATAATAACGCACGATCAGATTCTCTAATGCGACGTTGGTTTTTGAATCATGGGCGTTCACGTAGGCTTCACGTGCTTGTTCCAGCCAACGATCTGCCATGCGAAAGTGGCTGCCTGACTCTCTTGAGCCACGCTCACATTGATTGGTCGCTGCCCAAATTAAGGCAACTTCACTAAATGCCATTTCACGTGGTGCAGAACCAATACTGTCGCTGTCTTTTAAGGCACTTAACGTTGCCCACAAGTCGGGTCGCATTAAGGCAGAATTGGATGGGATGTCTTGATATAGATCCAAGCCTTGTGTGGTATCGTTTTTTAGCGCTTGCAATATAGTCTCTGCAGACTGCATTGCGTATGTACCAGCTGGTGAGCGACTATTAATACTGTCTTGATGGATGGCATAGTTAAGCCACGCTTGCGCTTTATACGCAAAATACTGCTGGCGGGCGGTCATGTCTTTTTGCTGATAAGCTTGTAGCTGCGTCAATAGGCAACTCATTGCCCGTTGCTGCGTACTTTGGTATTTATAAGCAGAGGTTTGTGTCTGCAAATCATCATGACAATAGTTAGAGGCTTGTAGAGTAACCGCTTGAGTAACATTATTTACTGCTAGCGCTGATGAAGCAGTCGTCAGTAGCAAGACGGCTGCGAGCGCAGTATAGATAGGCTGTTTATTGGTTGCTGCTTTAATCGCAGAGTACAACATAATACGAACCTTGTATGAAGGTAATGAGTGTGGGTATTTATCCTTATTAGGATTGACTTCATAAGTCATCATCGATGAATGACCGTAAAGTAGTGATCAAATTATTATCAGTCATGCCTATGATAATTTGGCTAAATTATAACGTAGAATCGCTGGTTAAACGTTTATTTTTGCGTGGATCTTCACGTTTGAATAAATCTTCATCAAATTTGAAGCGTAGTCTAAAATAAGCGCCTTCTTGCGTGCTGTCATCATAAGCGATGTCTTCATCTTCAAAGCCCATAAAGTTGTAGCCGAGTGATAACCACAGGTTGGTCATCGGGCTGTAGCCAACTTCTGCACCAACCAGATAAGCCAAGTCATCCGCTTGTTTATTCCAGTAAGTACCTGCTTGTAGACCAATATCCCAACGCTCGCTAATGTCATATAAGCCGCGTGCATAGACCGCGTGAGCCGTGTTATCGCTTACGATATTGTCAGCATCATATTCTGTATATTTACCCGCATAGCGACCTGATAACGTTAATGGGCGCGTCGGATGATAGTTGCCGCTCCATGACCAGACAATCGCATCTTTTTGATAGGGATCGTTACCGGTAGCGTTATCATCTAAACGGTACTCAAGCTTGGCAAGCATATCGAGCTGATTGCTATCATAATCACGGTAAGCGGCACCAAGCTGGAAACGATTGATAGTGCGATGACCATCGTCATAATCCACTTGCGAGTAGATATCTTTTGCTAATAGAGTAATGTCATCGGTGTAACGATAAGCAATGCCAGCGCTACCGAGTAGGGTATCACTGGTGTCGCCCCAGCGTTTTTCTAGACGCCCTGAAGCTTTGTAGTTTTCTTTGGCTAGGTATTCAACACCGACGCCCGCTGCAGTTGCGGTACTGTCTTCATCACCTTCTAGAGACTCGACACGCTCAAATAGTGTGCTTAAGGTCAGACCTTCTTGCACATACCATTTGTTTTTTAGACCGATAGCGGCTTCTGCTTCGCGGGCACTGATCGCATCACGCATACGGTATTCGCTGTAAACTTTACCGTCTTTCATATAAGTAGTATCGAAGCCTACGACGGTACGCTGACGTTCTTCGGTATCATCTAAACCGTAGCTACCTGATAAGCTATTAATTAAGTCATGGCGGGCATATAGGCGACCTAAGCTACCTAGTGGTGTTTCGCCGCCGATAGAGGTTGCATTGCGCTCGCTATTATCAATATCTTGCTCATATTCAGCAAATACTAACGAGTTATTGAGTTTTGGCAAACGCGCTGTTAGACGAGCGCGGGCAGTTGTCCCTTCGATATCTTTGTCAGCGTTACTGACGCCATTGAGCGCTGATTGATTAATGATGTCATCGTTGAATATTGTATCGTCAGTGACGTCTAGCACATCAGTGGCTGCTTGGGTATTACGCGAGGCGGCAGTCGCATCTTGCTTGTAATAGCGAACACCAACTTCACCAACAATATTCTGACTTAAGCGCTGTTCAATGCTTGCTTCTACACCCTCGCGGCTGGCCTCGGTTGTATGATCTTCAGTACGTACGCCTTCAATTTTAAGCGCTGTTTTTTTGTCATTCAAAGTGTGAGTGACTTCTACGCCAGATTCAGTACGACCCGCAGTCAATGGGGAAGCGCCAGTGACAAAACCTTCTTCAGCATCATTGTAATAAGCTTTGGCACGGGTGTTTAATTTATTGTCGTAATCCAACTCTATACGTAGCGCATCACCTTCGGCATCGTTACCTTCTAAGAGATCTGCATTGATCTGGTTACTTGGTTGAAAGTTTGGATTTTCGGCTTTATTTTTGGCATATTCTGCCACCAGTTTTAGCTTATCGTTGAACTTGATAACACTGTTAACACTGGCTAACTCTTCTTTATTCAGTGGGTCATCACTATTGACATAGCTGCCACCGATGGCGATTTTAGCAGTCAGTTGTTGCTTGGCTGCAATACCGCCCACCCAATATTTTTCGCCGCCTTCATCGACTTCTACGGTAACGCGTAGATAAATAGGGTTGCCTTCCAAATCTTGACTGGCAATTGGCGCTTTTAGGTATAAACTGCGGCTGATAGGGTCGATTTCATAATCAGCAAATCGTGTCAGTGTCTCACGGCGTACGATAAGCCCAGGGTTATTTGCATCGCGAGTAATGACCTCAATAGTTTCGGAATTCTCTAGTACCGCATCGAAGTCGTTAGCCAGTGGATAAGGACCGGAAATGCCAAGACCACGAGTCTCGTTGACGCGTTGTGATGAGCTGGTTTCGGCGATAAAGGTGGTGATACGGGTATTGTTGTCTTCGTACTGCGCTTTGGCACCAGTCAACGTACGGTTGTACTGACCAAGCTCGATACCTTCGTCGTTATCTATTTGAGTTTTGAGATCACCGTACATGGCGAATGAGCGACCTTTATCTACCCGTACGTAGAGCTTGCTAGTAGATTGTGCATCGAAGCCTTTTGCCGATGAATCGCCATAGACGGGATAGTATTCACCCGGATCGATATCACGGAATAAGCGTTCGCCTTTTTTGTCACTGTCATAGGCAAGGGTTAATAGATAATCACCGCGTACTTTGCCTTTTAGGAACATCGCCGCACGACCAGTGGCTGAATAATCGTCACCGCCAGCAATCTCATTCAATTCTTGCTCAAAAGCACCTTGAGCATCGGTAATGCTGCTACCATCAAAGTCTTTTAGTGAAATAGCACCTTCTACAATACCAACAGCAAGTAGTGGACGTAGTTGAGCTGTAAACTGTAACGGAATCACTTGCTTGCTACTACCAGTGTCAATTACCAGCTCGCCTTTACCCGGTACACTTGGCGCGATAATCGAAACTAAAAGCTCGCCACCATTCACAGTCACTTGAGTGCCTGCTGTATCTTTACTGCCGTCATCAGTACTAATGCGACCAATATTGGTATCAAGCGTAAGCGAAGTAGTACCAATATAGGGACGGTTGTCACGGTCTTTTAGACTAATAACTATCTGATATTCGCTCACGCCATCAGCAGGCACTAGCTGTTCTTGAGTACGATAATTAATAGCTTGCAAGCTATCAGGCGTCGTCACTTTAATGGTTTGTTCAGAGATGACTTTGCCATTCACGTCAGTAGCGACGCCGCGTAGGGTGTTATTACCGCGCTGTAAATCAACGGCATAATAATCAAACGCAGTTACATTTTGTTTTTCTTGCTCAGCAGTTTTACCGATTTTCTCTTCTGATACGGCTGTACCGTTGGCATATAGCGTAAAATTGCTACCCAGTGGCGCTTGTATTTGTACCATTTGCTTATAAGTACTGAGCTGCTGGCCTTCACTTAGATTAATAAAAGCGACGTCATTAGTAGCGACTTCTTTTAGATACTCTTCTAATTCTTTTTCTATTGGGGGGGCTACTGTAATTATAGCCATCTCGACACGGTTGGCAGCTGGATTGACCATCTCATTAACGATAGCAGAGTCGCAGTTACTACCAAGGTCTAAATCACCATTGATGTTGCAGCCGCTGGCTTCTACATTATCATCGTAGTCGCGGTTATAGTCAGGCTCTAAGGTCAGCTCCGTTTTTACGGCTTGCTCAAGGGTATCATTCTTAGCGCTCACTGATTTGCTACGAGCAACCAGCTCTGCGTTCAAGCGTTCAGTGCTATCAGCCATACCACCGACAATAGCGAAGTCAGCACGATGTAGCTCACCATACTTTAGGTCAACAAAACGGCTACCGGCATCGCCAGCGTTACGGTTGCTTTGGATGACCATTTCGGTCGCGTTAGGAATAGTCGTGCGATCAACTTTTAATACGTGAGTTTTGGCGCTAACCCCATAAAAGTTATACTTACCTTCGGGATCGGTCACAATGAAGTTGCCGTTTTCCATATAAATACGTACGCCAGCAACCCCTAGCTCGCCATCATCTTTTTGTTGGATGCCATCACGGTTAATATCGTGGTACACCTTACCGACGATGATACCATCTGTATTCATCACGCCGCGCTCAACCTCGATTTTCCACTGTGCTTCTCTTGATACTAAGCTTTGACCTTGCTTATTATTAGCTACGGCAGTCGCACGGTTGATACCGTCACCACCTAAAGATGAGGCACCGATTAATACGCGATAAGTGATGTTCTTAGTTTCGCCAACCGTCATGTTACCTAAATTTAAAACCTGATATTTACCATCAGCTTTAAACTCAGTAGTTTGCGTTTGACTGATATTAGTATCAGCAGTTTTACCAACACGTACACTACCATCGACATAGTCAAAACCACGTGGTAAGGCGTCTTTTAGTTGTACGTCATAAGCAGTGGATTTACCATCGTTCTTAACACTAATGTTGTAGTTGACATAGTCACCAAGCTCTGCTGTTTTGACATCACTCTCTTTAGTCACTTGTAGACTAGGAGAGGTATCGTTAATGGCAATAGTGGCATTAATATTACGGTCGATAGCGGTTAGGTCTGATGGGTTAGGCTGTTGATCCAGTCCAACAGAAGGTACAACACAAGCATCCAAAGTGGCAGTCAGAGTATCGCCATCTAGGGTCTGGATGATATTGTCATTAATGGCGTTAGCGTTATTTTGTGTAGGGGCTGATAGACGATATTTACCAGTATTATTGCCGGTCTCTATCGCTTTTAGTGAATAGGTATCGGCCGTTATTGGTGCATTGATAGTGACCCATACTTGGTCAGGCTTATCTAGCTGAACATTACATTGCGCGTAGCTGGCTTCGATATAAACGTCCTCACCAATTTGCGAGGTACTTTTACTGCCATCAAAGTTAAAGGCGTTAAAGTCAAGACTTGGGGTAACAATGACTAGGCTATCAGTGGCTGCTGCCATTACTGATTTATCTTCGACGACTACCGCACCGAGTTTGATATCAGCAGTGTCACCGTCATTACCATTAGAGTCAGATAGCGCTTGTAGCGTAAGCTCAATGCTTTCACTTTGACCTAAAGTAATTTGGGTGGTTAGATTCTCATCCAACTTGATTTCTTGATCTTCATTATCGAAAATACCGTTGTTATTCAAGTCTTGATAGACTTTAATATTCGATAAACTGTTGGGTATGACTAGCGTCAAATCGATGGTCTGTTCGCTGTAGCTAATATTTGAAAGTACGTTTACCCAGCTGACGGTTGTGTCTGTCTCCACAGTTTGTGTGGCAGGCTGGGTTAAGTTGATACCATACTTAGGAAAAGCAGACGACTGGACACTTACTTGGTTAGAAGTACTATTTAGATTAAGGTTAGTACCATTATTAACAATATAACTGGCGTTAGCAGTGTTCTCGATAAAGTGTAGCAGAGGGTTAGGTGCTGCTAGAGCAGTATTTGATTGCATAAGAAACATAGCTAACGTCAACGCAGAGACCTTAGCGGTGCGCAATGGCATGTGTTTAGACGATGTCATTAAACGAGCTGTCATATGTCGCTTATCCAATAAAACATAAATGAGTAGCTTAGATTCTCTGAGCCTAAGTAAATTCAGATTAGAGAAGGTCTATAAGTATCTGTAGATAGTTATAGACCTTAATCTAGGTATTGAAATTAGGTCAGTAATTGCAGTTTTAAAAAAAAGCTATAGGGTGCGAGCGGTTTTGATTTTGACTTTAAACTTCATGGTTGCAGTCCCTTGAGGCGCCAACGTAGCAACCGTAGTCGTAATCGCGGTTCCATTGTTAGAAGCCGTATAGGTGCCACCAGCACTGGCAGTCGTTGTTGCACTACCATCTACATAGTCAGCGTCGTCTGAGAATTTAGCCAACTCATCTAAAATCACTACGTCAGTAATATTAAATCCTACTCCTGAAGTAGATGTGTTTTGAGCTTCGATTTGGTAGATAATACATTCACCAGGAGATGCGCCAGTAATATCTGTAGTAACGAATGTTCCTACTGAAGTGCCAGTACAATCAGCATCTATCGCTTGTTTTTTGACTAAAAGTAAGCCGCGGACAGTCGTAGAGTCTGTTACTGTAGCTGATGCAGGGGCGCCTTCATTAGCCGGCTTTAAGGTAACTAGTGTATTTTCTACTGTAGGAGTAGTAGAATTTATTGGTGTGAAGAATGGTGCATTGGTCGATGACACTTTATAGTTAATCGTAACGGTACCAGTAGGTGCTATGCCGTTAGGCAAAGCTGTTTTAATATCATATACGTTTACACCACCTACGAGAGTAGGGGTGATAGCAATCGGCGATCCAGGTGCACCACTTCCAACACCGTCTGCATCATAAGTTATGGTGACAGTATCAAATACGATATTAACTGCATCTGGCGTGTTGCCGTCATTATCTTTGATGGTGAAAGTCAACTCGCCAGCAGTATCGCCCTCAACGTCTTTACCATCGTTAGTAATGACCGTTTGATGGGTAACTTGACCGGCAGTACCTGAAGTAGGAGCGATTTCTCTAGTAGTTACACCAGTTAGAGTTAAAGCGCGTTTGATAGTCAGTAGCGCTACAGTTGAATCATCACCTGCAGAAGCTGGGGCTTCACCATTGACGTTATCCACATCGTCAGTAGGATAGAATGTAGCAACGTTTTCATCATTACTATCTGTACTATCGATAAGGGTATTAGTAGTGGCAGGATTGTTATCCAGATCATCAGTGACTTTGACATGGTTAATAGCAGTGGCAGGGACAAGCGTGCCGGTACCACCTTTTTTTACTTTTAAGAGGATGGTTATACTTTGACCTGCTGGGATATTAACACCAGTAATATTAAAGCCGTTATCACCTGCACTGCTAGTATCGATGTTGCCTTTGGTCGCCTGACCCGTAATGGTAATATTAGTGGCTGTTAGTGCTTCTGAAAGTACTAAGCCCGCTGGCAGATTATCTGTGATAGTAATATCAGTGGCATCAGCACTATATGCAGTATTACCATCGTTATTCACTACGATCCGATAAGTGGCAGTATCATCATCATTATTAAGATCTAAGGCATTATCAATCGTCTTAACGATACTAAAGGTAGGTAGCCTTGTGAATGAGTTATTCGTGTTGGTAAGGCTTGACGTTGGAGCAGCAGAGTTGGCAGCTAAGACTTTACTAGTAGCAGATATTGTTAGATCTTGGGTACTACCTGCTTTATTGCCAGTGGTTTTGGCGTTGATCGTAAACTTAATATACTGTCCCTTTTCTAAGGGAAATTCCTGACCATTAGCTATCGTATAGGGTGCGTTATTTAGAGAACGATTTTCGGTCCCATCCGCGTTATATATAACGTAGGAGACGGTAGAGTTGGCTGAATCATATTTTGGGTCATTCCCCGTCAGATTTATAGTATAAGTATCGGTACGGTTACCAGTGTTGGTCAAAGTATGCTTAAACAGTGCAAACCCATTGGGAGCCACTGCTTCTTTAGTATTTACGTCATCGCCTTTCTTACCACCCGCAGCGGTATCGTCATTTTCAGCAACCAATGAAAATGATACCTGCTCTGATACGGTGATTTTGACTTCATTGGATTCAACGACAGGCTGAGTCTGACCGCTGACATTATAGCTAGCGCTTGCTTTGTTGGTTATTTCTACGCCTGTTGTTGTTGAGCCACTTTTGGCTGCGTTAGCAGTGGTACTGATACCCAGTACAGCAGCGATACCTACTGCCAATAAGCTATAATTAAAAGTGTTTGATCTCATGTATAACTCCGAAGTGAAAAAATATAGAGGTTAGGATTCAAGAATTGTAATTAGCATGCTTTAATCAGTTATCGTGTTAGTTAACGATTGTATTAAGAGCTACAGCTGCAGATTTATTTGCTGGTAATAGCTTTATATCCCAACGTAACGTGCGGTACTCAGATAAAGGGATTTTTACTAGCTTGTCATCAACCTTGCGCATCAAAGGCATGTCAGCATAGTTCTTACCATCGGTACTGGCTTGTGCACTAGCAGGAAACGCTTCACCAGTGAAAGCCATATTTGCTGGAATAGGTAGGGTCACCATCAAATCGTTAATGTCTTTATTAATGGTATTGGTATAGATCGCTTTGTACTGAATGACAGTACCTGCTGGAGCAGTGCTGGCTGGTACATAACTGATCTTGCCTTCAGCATTTTTAATGACTTTGTTGGCAGTCAGCTCCATTTTTAGAGCGTTATCAGCATGAGCAGTACTTAGTAAACCTAAAGAGATTGTGGTAATAAATAGGGTGGCACGTAGAGAATTGAAGAATTTCATTTTATGTCCTTTCTATAATCATTATTATCAGTGTGCGATTAATTTCACTAAGAACAGCCCATTTGCTTGCTGTCAGTTATGAATCGATGTTACTGATAGAATTATGAAACTGTCTTTATTATATTTTTACAATTAATAGACAAAGAATCACCATAAAAACGACAAATGGTATTCTGGGGTTGCCAAACGGTAAAAGCCCTATCTGAGGAGATAGGGCTTTATGTGTTAAGAGATTGGTTTCATTAACCTATTAAAATTACAAGAGAAATTAGCTACTGAGCATTCACAGTACTACCGTACTTGGTGTTGAAATAAAAATCGCGTTTGGTTTTTGGCGCCAAAGTAAAAGTCTTGGTCTTTACTGTACCGTTTTGACCAATAGCGACACTGTCAGAAGCGTAGTCAGCCGACGCAGATGATGGATTGGTAAGCACAGATGTCACGATGGCATTACTTACCCCTTTTTGTTGTAGCACATCTTTCATGACGAAATTATCGATATTAATATTGGCGCGGTTGGTAGCAGTAATCCTGTAAGCAATACATTTCCCTGGGTCAATATTATCAATACTTTCGGTGCTAAAGCCTATTCTAGGGTCATTATTGTTTGAAGTATTAATAGCAGGGTCGGTATAATTGAGGGTAGAAGGGCAATTGTTTATATATTGAGCTTTTTTTAGGACTAATGCGGTGTTTTCTTTAATGACATTACCAAAATCAAGGTTAAGCGTATTACTGTTTATTTTTACGCCAGTTTGATAGGTTAATACACTAGGAACAAAGCTGAATTTTCGGATGTTGGACGTGGTATCGACACTATATAGCCAGTTGTTTGGTTCTAGCTCTTCTATACATAAGTCGGTCTTACCTGCTAAATCTTTTGCCGTTACTGAAAAGCTATACTTCCCTAAGCTTGTTGTATTAACAGTAGCAATAATAGGGTTGGCGCTAGGGTTATTACTGCAATCGCTTAAGCGTACTTTTACAATATTCATCCCATCTATGCCCGCTTCATTAGTATCAAAAATACCATTAAAAAAATTGGGGTTGTTATAAGGACTTCCTATTAGCTGAGGATCAGGACTGGTAATACCACCATTGTCATTAAACACAGTACCCGAGAAGGTGTAAGCTTTGGGTGTATTGGTAATCGTACAAGTGATCTCATCACCATAAGTAGCATTAGATAAAGTGAATGAACGTGTTTTATCAGTTGAGTTGTAAGTCATAGCTGTAGTAGGCATAACAGTAGTACTACCTGTCGTAGCATTATTACAAGTATAGGTGGCATCATAATTGGCAATATCGCCAATTATCGTTCCATTCATCACTCGTTCAGTAATAGTATAGCTTGTGTTTTCAGCTATGCTTACGGCATTTCGATTATCGTTGTTAGTGACGGCTGAACCTGAGCCTGTCGTAGTGACCGCATTGACAACATTTGTTCCCCTGTTGATACTAAGCTCAAACTGATCTTTGTTAGTATTAGTATCATTGATACGTACACCGTTAAGGGCTTTTTTTACAATAATTTTGGGCGGTGCAAGACAGAAGTAGAAGTCAGAGTAGCCAGTTGCATGGCTTCCGCTAGTTTCACTCTTAGCATTATTATGTAGTAGTGTGACAACACTGTTTGCGGGTTTATATCCCCATGCAGCATCTATAGTACATTGACCAGCATTGCAATTCTCACCTTCTTTAGCGGTTACGATGTTTCTCTGCGCGTTAATATTGTGAAAAATATTATTAAAGGTTAATTGACCATTAGTAGCTGAAACATCCACTTGCTCAATATAAGGAGTCCTATCTCCATATATTGGATATCTGATACCAAAAAAACTACCGTACCCAATAATTGTATTAACCATTGTTGAGTCTAAATCTTGTATTTTATAGCCGATCTTACTGACGGGTCGATTAACACTAAGATCTAAAGAGTGATCCGTCTGCACCCGTGTAGAATTGTGTACTAAGTTAATAGCATCAGAAGTAACGCCATTATTGGAACCATAAAATGGGACTGTACCATCACTATTATTGGCATCTATCAAAATGGGAAAGGCAATGGTAAAAATTTTGTTGTCTGCAAAAGTAAAAATCTTACTGGTGTTGCCAGCTGTCCAGCTCAAGGGTAGTGCTACTACGGATTGAGCAGAAGTAGAGGTAGGAGGATTAGACCCTAAGTAATACATCTTGTGGTTCGCTGGGCAACTAGCTAATTCAGAAGTTGGAGAGGACTCAAAAGGATTAGGATCTGCCGCAAGGCCTTTATGGCTAATCAATAGCAAACTCATAATAGTCAAAAGCGCCAGCACTCTATATATATATTTACTGAATAATTGCAAGTTTATTGGATTTGAAGTGAACTGGACTTTATGCATATCTTGTTCCTATAAGCTAAAACTTGCTATAAACATTTATTTAAGTACCAGCTGTATTACTCACCAAAATGATATATACATTACGTAAATTTACATAATAAGCAATAATTAAGTAAAAACCATATAAAGCTGATGAATGGCAGTTTTATCATGACCAGTTACAGCGATAATTTATAAAAAACAACTTATAAGCTAGGTATTAACTGAAAATTTTTCCAAAAAAATAATCACTATTTATTTAAGAAATACTTGTCATGTTGCCATTTTCTTATCGCTATAAACAATCACTCAATAAGCGCCTATAATATAGAGTAATTATCATTTGATAACCGAACGTAGAACGCGAGTTTTCCTTTCATTTTACTGTACTTCTTTTCCCTCAATATGCTAAAGGGTAGTTACGTCATATTGTCACCTGAGCCTTATATGGCTGCACTAAGAGTAGGGCGGCTGAGCGTATCTTGTCACAAGTAATAAGAAAGTCATTAAACAAACTATTCGCGTATTACTATATTGAATAACACGTCGATTTAACAATACCCTGCCATGGTGCAGGGCTGACTGATAAAAAAGGATGAATAAAGATGAATTATTACAAGGATGCTGATAGCACCGAAACCCAAGAGTGGCTGGACGCCTTTGAGTCTGTTATCAAACACGCAGACAAGGATCGTGCGCAATTTTTGCTAAAAGCCTTATACAATATGGGGGTACAAGAAGGACTGCCGTTCAATCGACTGGATACGGCTTATATTAATAGTATTGCCGTCGAAGACGAGCCAATGTATCCAGGTGACTTGGGTATGGAGCGCAAAATTCGTGCCTTGATTCGCTATAATGCATTGGCAATGGTCATGCGAGCCAATAAGAATGATGATGACTTAGGTGGTCACTTAGCGACATTCGCTTCTAGTGCCACACTATATGAAACCGGCTTTAACCATTTCTTCCGTGCAGCGAGTGATCACTTCGGTGGCGATATGATTTATTACCAAGGTCACTCTGCACCCGGTATCTATGCTCGCTCATTTTTAGAAGGTCGCTTGACAGAGGAGCAGCTTGAGAACTTTCGCCGTGAAGTCGGTGGCAAAGGCTTATCAAGTTATCCGCATCCATATCTCATGCCCGACTATTGGCAGTTCCCTACGGTATCAATGGGCCTTGGTCCTATCATGTCGATCTATCATGCACACGTGCATAATTATATGATCAATCGCGGATTGCTCGAAGATGAAGGTCGTAAGATTTGGACCTTTTTGGGCGATGGCGAGACAGATGAGCCAGAAAGCTTAGGGGCTATTTCTCTAGCCGGCCGCGAAAAGCTGGATAACCTAATTTGGGTCGTCAACTGTAACTTGCAGCGTCTTGATGGACCAGTCCGTGGTAATGGCAAGATTATTCAAGAGTTGGAATCTGTGTTTCGCGGTGCTGGCTGGCGAGTTATTAAAGTCGTTTGGGGTGGCAACTGGGATACCTTGCTAGCCAATGATGACTCTGGCGCGCTTAAATATCGCATGGAAGAAGCGGTTGATGGGGAGTATCAGCTGTATGAAGCCCGTGATCCTGAGTTTGTGCGCACGGAGTTTTTTGGTAAATACCCTGAGTTAGAAGAAGTCGGCAAGTCGTTGTCTGATGATGATATCGCACGCCTAAACCGTGGTGGGCATGACCCAGTGAAGGTCTATGCTGCCTTTAGTGAAGCGATGAAAACCAAGGGTCAGCCAACGGTAATTTTAGCCAAAACTGTAAAAGGCTATGGCTTATCAGATCAAGCACAAGCGGTTAACAAATCGCATCAGATCAAAAAGCTGGATCAAGATGGCTTGATGTATTTTCGTGACCGCTTTGATTTGCCGTTTACGGATGAGCAGTTAGAGACGCTACCGTTTTATCGTCCAGAAGAAAACTCAGCAGAGATGAAATATTTAAAAGGGCGCCGCGAAGCTTTGGGCGGTCATTTACCCAATCGCCGCAGTGGGCATATCCCCTTAAATATCCCTGAGTTGTCCATCTTTGACCGCGTATTAAAAGGTAGTAATGGCAAAGAGCAATCGACGACGATGGTGTTCGTACGCCTGCTGGCAGCCATGCTAAAAAACAAAGACATCCAAGATCGAGTCGTACCCATTGTCCCTGACGAAGCACGTACTTTTGGTCTAGAAGGTATGTTCCGTCAATTGGGTATTTATTCTGCTATCGGTCAAACCTATACGCCAGAAGATAGCGAAGCATTGATGGGCTATAAAGAAGCCAAAGACGGTCACATGCTAGAAGAAGGCATCAACGAAGCTGGGGCGATGAGTGCTTGGATTGCGCTCGCGACCAGTTATTCGATCAACGCCTTACCGATGATTCCGCTATATATCTATTATTCTATGTTTGGTTTCCAACGTGTGGGTGATTTGGCTTGGGCGGCAGGTGATTGTCAAGCACAAGGCTTCTTGTTAGGCGCAACCGCTGGTCGTACAACACTTAACGGCGAAGGCTTGCAGCATCAAGACGGTCATTCGCAGATATTGTTCAACGTCGTACCAAACTGCGTCAGCTATGACCCCTGCTTTGGTTATGAGCTGGCCGTTATCATGCATGATGGCTTGCGCCGCATGTACGCAGAAGGTGAGCGCGTCTATTATTACTTGACGCTTATGAACGAAAACTATGAGCAGCCTGCCATGCCAGAAGGGGTGGAAGAAGGTATCAAACGCGGTATGTATTTGCTAGAAGACAATGGCTCAAGTCAGGTTCAGCTCTTGGGTTCGGGCGTTATCTTACGTGAAGTGCAAAAAGCAGCACAGATTCTAAAAGATGAATTTAATATCACCTCCAACGTCTGGAGTGTGACCAGCTTTAACGAGCTAACTCGTGATGGTATGGCTTGTGATGATTATAATCGCTTGCATCCAATGGATGAAGAAAAGGTGCCTTGGGTCACTGAGCAATTGGCCCAGCACGAAGGTATCGTAGTGGCAGCGACGGACTATATGCGTAACTATTCGGAGCAGATTCGTGGTTGGTTACCTGACAGTCGTCCTTATACCACGCTAGGAACAGATGGTTATGGTCGTTCAGACTCACGTGAGAAATTGCGCAGCTTCTTTAACGTCGACGCCGCTCACATTGTGGTAGCGACGCTAAAACGCTTGGCTGATGAAGGTGAAGTCGAAATGCGCTTGGTCAAAGATGCCATTTCTAGCTTCGGTATCGATGTAGATCATCCACCTGCATGGCAGCAACAGCCTCATTATGATCATTTCCCAGATGCGCCAGCGCCTGATAAGGTCAACCCACATCCTGTCCCTGAGTTCGTTGGGGAAGAGGATGACGAAATCAGTAGTGAAGGCCGTTCTGAAGATCAAGCCGATGCGACTTTACTCAATGATGGTGATGTCAAAGAATAATAACCATAAGACAAGGAGATAAACCATGGACATTAAAGCCCCCGATTTGGGTGTTGATAGCGCCGAAGTCAGCGAAATTATGGTAGAAGTTGGCGACGTCATCGAAAAAGACGATAACATTATTTTATTAGAATCTGACAAAGCCTCAGTCGAAGTGCCTAGCTCTGCCGCTGGTAAAGTGACTAAGATTAGCGTTGCTATCGGTGATCAAGTCAGCGAAGGTATGGTGCTGATTGAGCTTGAAAGCGCAGATGATAGCGCAGAAAGCAACGATGAAAATGCTGCTGAAGAGCAAGAAGCGAACAGCACAGACGATGTTAAACCAGAATCAAAACCTGAGCCTGTTGCAACTGAATCAAAGCAATCAGAGTCTGCTGCCAAGCCAGCCGC
>TARA_R110002049_G_scaffold10787_2_pt1 | contig 18019 bp, 14 predicted proteins | sample TARA_R110002049 | Tara Oceans TARA_R110002049 (sample SAMEA4396941) | marine metagenome | biome: Polar Biome; feature: [SRF] surface water layer (ENVO:00010504); material: water (ENVO:00002006), including particulate matter (ENVO:01000060) such as... | depth 5 m | reverse complement strand
TCTTTGTTGGCTTTGGGTACTGCGATTACAAATCCGTCAATATAGGCCATAGTGTTACTCCCTAAAATCTCTGCGGTATCGCCACATAGTGGTTTACTGTAGTGTCAAATCGAACAATCAAAACTGCTTGTGTCAGTCTTTCCCTTCTGCAGCCATTGCAGTTGGATCCATCCACATCGCCTCCCATATGTGACCATCGGGATCCGCCAGAGCGCGGCTGTACATGAACCCGAAATCCTGGCCGGGGTTGATGTCCGCCGTACCGCCCTTGTCTGCCGCAGTCGTGTTCATGGTATCAACGGCCTCGCGGTTCTCCATGGAGAGACAGAGCATCACCTCACTTGACGTTACTGGAGGGATAGGTCGATCTGTAAAGTCGCGCCATTTTTCGTGGGTGAGCAACATGACATGGATCGCTTCGCTCCAGACCATACAAGCGGCCGCTTCATCGGTGAACTGTGGATTATTCTCGAAGCCGAGGGCCTGGTAAAAGGCCATTGATTCGGCCAGGTTGGCGACCGGTAAATTTACAAATATCATAGCTGTCATGGGCTGCTGCTCCTGCGTGCTGGCTCACCGAAACGGTGTTGTCACCCAATAGTCGAACGCTGCGTGGGGAATTCGACAGGCTCGAGAATTTTATTTTTATTTTTCTATTGCAGCCAAACGTCGCTGAAGAAAACGCTTTTCGGGCTCCTGTCGCACCAGATCAAGCGCCTGTCGATAGCTTTGACTCGCCTCTCGTGATCGCCCGAGCCGCCGAAACAGGTCGGCGCGGGCAGCGTGAAGCAGGTGGTAGCCCTGCAAATCATTCTGATGCATCAGTTGATCAATCGCCCTCAGGCCCGCCTCTGGCCCGTCGCGCATGGCTACGGCAACAGCGCGGTTGAGCGCTACGATCGGGGAGGGACTGATTCGCAGCAGCACATCATACAGACCGGTGATTTCCGCCCAATCGGTCGCTTCAGCCGCAGGCGCCTCGGCATGGAGGGCGGCTATCGCCGCTTGTAGGGTATAGACGCCGGGCGGGGCGGTTCGCAATGCCTGCTCCACCAGGTCACAGCCCTCGCGTATCTGAGCGCTATTCCACAGTGATCGATCCTGCTCTTCCAGAGGAATCAGATCGCCTTCGGCGCTGGTGCGCCCCGCTCGCCTGGCATCGTGCAGCAGCATCAGAGCCAGTAGGCCTGTGACTTCGGTATCGGGTAATAAATCGCGCAACAGCCTGCCGAGGCGAATGGCCTCCGTCGACAGATCAGCGTGGGTAAGCTGTGCGCCGCTGGATGCGGAATAGCCCTCATTAAACACCAGATAGATAACCGGCAGTACCGCGTCGAGTCGCGCCGGCAGTAGTCGAGGCTCGGGTACCTCGAAGGGAATACCGGCATCGCGGATTTTATTCTTCGCCCTGACTATGCGCTGAGCCAGCGTCGACACGGACACCAGAAACGCCGCTGCGATAGCTTCAGTAGTTAGGCCACAGACTTCCCGGAGGGTCAGGGCAACGCGTGCCTCCATGGACAGGCTGGGATGACAGCAGGTAAAAATGAGCCGCAGGCGATCATCCTCAATGCTGTCGTCATCCAATATCTCATCTTGCGCATACTGTTCGAGGCTTTGGGCAAGTTCATTCTGGTAGCTGTCTAAACGCGCTTTTTTACGTATACGATCTATGGCTTTGAATCGCCCAGCGGAGATCAGCCAGGCCCGGGGGTTATCGGGAATACCATCGCGCTGCCACTGTGACAGGGCAGCGACAAAAGCATCTTGCAGGGCTTCCTCTGCGAGATCGAAGTCGCCCTGTAGCAGGCGGATCAATGTCGCCAGCACCCGCCCCGATTCATCTCGATAGATTGCGTCTATGCGCTGTTCAACTGATGGTGTGTTCATATACTTTAAATGGGCCGGGTTGTCTTCAACGATTTCCAAAGTCATATTTCTGTTTGAATCGTTGTCCGAAAATCCTCGAACCGGACGGTGTAAAATGATGCCGATCCGTGTAAAGGACTACCCCATTATCAATCACATTGCAGGTCGGGGTACACTGCAGCGCTACCATGTCAACAACAGGAGTCCCTGGTAGCGCATTCACCATTTCCTCGAACAGAGCCTCATGCCGATCTGCCTTCTCGGACAGATTCTTGTCAATGTCTTCAAACGAGTCTAGCTGAGCCATGAGCAATCTGACATTCTCAGAGAATCTGATTCTCGGACCGATTACCAGCACCTTTTTTCCCAGCCCCTGCAAAAACAAAACAGTTTCCTGCAACTGCGCAATATGCTGCTGTTTCCAGAGACCCGCCAGCACGACAGTATCCACGTCTTGTCTGACAAGCGTATCCAGACGCAGCTTATTCAGATCAATACAGGCATCGTAGATCTTCCTCTGGATTTCTAACAGCGGGACGCAACCCGCAGCAGTAGCCTGTCCGACATGAATATCGGGGTAAGCTTGCGATAGCATCATATACGTGTCTGCTGCCAGACTATCACCGATAACCAGAACGTTGTATTTTCCAGGTTGCGCAGTGGCGCATTCGCCCTGATCAAAGTCTGTAATTTCTGAAGATGATTTGAGGTGGCATGTACCCAGTCGAATGAGTTCCTTGCGCTGCATAAATCCGTCAAAAATGCTCCTTCTGATATCTCTAAGTTCATCAGTATCACGCCCTGAGATGCCATCGGTACTCCAGAGCAGTGCAGCAACCAGTAGGGAAATCACTACCAAACCGAGAGTTAGCACACCCGCAGCCTTTCGAAAAAGAGTATCGTCTGGACCATTCTTTCTGAAAGGCTTCTCTACCAGCTCGTGTAATACAACGGCACCGGCTATTGAGGCAATACCCAGCACAATGCCTTGCTGGAGACTGAGCTCAAAACCAAACTGATATTTGAAGAGTACTATTATTGGCCAATGAACAAGATAGATAGCGTAGGATCGCGCGCCAATCCACTGCATTGGGTAGTTCGCATACAGCACCACGGAAAGTCGCGAATGACGACCGAGGATGACTAGAAAACCGCAACCGGACACCCAAGCCGCGCTCCATAGTGGGGAAGTATCGCCGGTCATGCTGAGAAACCCCCAGACCAGCCCAACACTCCCTATTAGCGTCGAAATACTGCCCAGAAATCCAACCGCACTCAGAGCGAGAATCGCTACTAATCCCCCAGCCATAAACTGATGTATCCGAAATGGCAGGAGGAAGAAGACGCCTTCAGGTATCGATCGTTCGTAGTACCCTGAGATCGCTAATGACGCTAGCAATAGACAAACCGCAATTATCACCCGCCGCCTGAAACTTGCTGCGATAAGCAGAAGCGTCGGCCACAGAATATAGAATTGCTCTTCCACACTTAATGACCAAGTGTGTAACAACGGCTTTGTATGAGCTGAACTATCAAAATAACCGGATTCCAGCCAAAAGTTCACATTCCCCAATGAAAACAAACTATAGACGGCTGATTTTGCGGTGAGAGCAAGCTCCGTTGTCGGAACTATCGCAATAGCGCAGAGCAGTGTAATAAATATTGTTACCGCAAGCGCCGGGATGATTCGACGAAATCTACGGTAGTAAAAGTCCCTCAGAGAAAAGCGCTGACGCTCAATATCAAAGAGCAAGTTACGGGTGATAATGAAACCTGAGATGACAAAAAACAGATCCACACCCAGAAAACCACCGGAGAAAAATGTGATTTCCAGATGAAAGAGCAAGACTGCCAGAACAGCGAGTGACCGCATGCCCTCCAGCGCGGGTATATATTCCTTCTTTAGGGCTGGCTGAGAAAACCTCATTGTTCACGCATGATTTGCTGGCTTATAGTTATTCTGGATAACGGCGTTGTGTGGACATAGTACCAATATCCAGAATCAGGGGCATCAGTGAAAAATAGGTTCTCGGGAAGCCAACTTTTCCTGTATACAGCATTCTAGCCACGGCGCTCTGACTACCGCCCTGCTCTAAACAGCGAACGCTATCAGATTAAAGTTTCGATAGCATTCTCCACTTCCCACGGTAAGTCGTTCAACCTGACCGTGACTTTGGTTGAAACTGCAATAATACCAGGCCGCATAGGAAATGGCTTTACGTAGGCGCTTAGCCGGCAGTGCTTGTTGCTAACCCTCAATTGGTTATAACGATTTCTCCCGTTAAGTTGCTGTACCAGAAGTTGACTTGCCGATACCGGCAGATCTGATATACATTTGCAACCGTGACTAAGTAGTTTATTGCTTCTGGGATTAGCGGGGATGGGCATGATAAGAAGAGTGGGATTGTTTTGTGACAATATTCTGAACCGGGACAAGTATCTGGCAGATTTGACCGATAGAATTCTCCACTTTCAAGACATAGATTCTGCTATTTCCGAGAGAGTCATTGACGGCAGTGTGGAGGCCTCCAACGAAGAGGGTTTTTCTGTTCCTGAAGTCGACTTATCTGAATTTTCGTTAGATTATTTGAAGGAATCATTGCGCACAAAGGGCTGCCTCATTGTTCGTAACTTCTTCTCCACCGATGAAGTGAAAGCAATGAGGTCATTTGTCGACCATTCTTTTGCCATAAATAGTCACCCCGATACGCGTGTCAATAAGTATTTGGCCAAGCGAGTTGATTTCGAACCCGTTTTAAGGAGAACCAGGGTAGCCATAAAAGAAAAGAAGAAGCAAAATCCGACATACGTGAATACTGCTATGTTTGGATCAAAACTCACGCAGCCACTGGGCGAGAAAAAGTCATTCCTTACCGCGCAGACGCCCATTCTTGTAGAAAAACTACTGAACTTATTTGATGAGAAGGGGCTGAAAACACTGCTAAAAGATTACTTCGGCCACGATCCCTGTGTTTCAGTCTATAAGTGGGCTTTAAGGCGTTCTACGCCACCCGAAGCCCCCATCGACTTTCATCAGGATGGCGCCTTTATGGGGGATGAAATTTCGAGTTTAAATTGCTGGGTACCTCTTTCAGACTGCGGATCAGGTAACGATGTGCATGGTCTGGATGTTGTCCCCAAACGTTTTATGAGTGCATTCCAAAAGGGTTCAGGCGTAATGGACTGGACGGTATCGGAGAAAGCAGTGGTAGACGCATATTCCGAAGAGGCAATTGTTACACCGAGTTTCAGACAGGGGGATATATTCTTTTTCGATCACCTTCTCGTGCACAGACCACAGTCCCTTCCAAACGCTTCATGTCCACGATATGCCATCGAAACCTGGTTCTTTGATTCAGTGAACTTCCCCAAAAATCAGGTACCGATTAAATGGTAAAACGGATAGCCGTCGAGATGCTCCTCTAGCAGATCACACAGGCGGCAAATGCCGACTGCATGTGCGAGCATGTCCAGTAGTGTATCGGAGTCCAGTACGGCGGCGACGATTATCTGGAAAAATAGCGCGCTCGGCGATCAGTCTAAGTTTTTCACCGATTCGCTGGTCGCCTTCTTGGCCCGCTTTAACTCTGCCACCTGCCATTTCTCCCATTCATCCATAGCCCCACCAATGGCAATCACCTGGCTTGGCTGGCACTCTTTGTGAGCTTTATTGTTGTTCCCAAATAGGTTTGATAGAGAAAACTTAAGATTTTTCAACACGACAACAATACCGGTATGGCCGTACGTCCAACAGAATTTCACAAAATCCCGATAGCGTTTGTTGGCCAGATAGACTTTGGCATAGGCAAAAATTTGAAAAAACTCTACCTGGCTACGCGTCAACCCAGCAAACTCCAAGGCACCGCCTATCTGCTTGTTATAATCGTCCCAGTCTGTTGAAACAATTTTGTAACCACCCTCACCCCTGGCTGCCAATCGCGCAACTTCGGTGCCAGGATACGGCACCATAATGCCAAAAATCGGCAGATCGGGATTCAGCCTGATAACCAGGTCAATGGTGTCCTTAAGGGATTCCATCGTCTCATCGATCTGTCCGAGAATACAGAATGTCTCTGTCCAGAGATTGGCGCGTCTTGTGCATTCTCGCGCACGCAACATCATTTCCAGGTTGGTGCCTTTACCAACCCTCTTCAAGTGCTCTTCATTGCCAGTCTCAATACCCAGACCGACACCGGAACAATTACTGGCTTTCATCAACTGACACAATTCATCATCAATAAAGCGCACATGCGTTGTGGCACTCCACTCTACCAACTGATGTAAATTTGCCGCGATCTTCTTGCGGACCAGATCCTTGGTCCACGGCAAATCAACGGTAAATATTTCATCCCCATATGCTATTTTTTTGGCTCCATAATTGGTTGCCAGATCGCGAATTTCATCGATAACACTTTCCGCAGTGCGATGACGAACAAACTTACCTCCGGGGTTCATGCAGAACTTGCACGAAAACGGACACCCTCTAGATGCCTGAATATAGTACTGGTTGGCAGGAGGCAACAAATCCCATGCGGGTACGGGAATTTCATTGATATCAACGATGCGTTCCCTGGGAGCGGTTTTGACCAGCGCGCCATCGGGGGACCGAAATACGAGGCCATTTATATTGTCGTATGCTGCAGAGGCGACATACGCTCGGCACAATTCCAGGAAGGTGATTTCACCCTCTCCGTAGACAACCACGTCAAACTGTGGGAACTCCTGCAGGCTCCCCTCCGGCAGGGCGGTGACGTGCACGCCACCCACAACCTGCAACGGATTGATCCGTTGTCGCTCGACCAGCATTTGAGCCACTTTTGCCGCCGGCTTTATCTCATTGGTAAACGCAGTGTATGCCACAATGTCCGGTGCAAAATTCTCTATGCGGTCAACCGTTTCATCGAAATTCAGGCGTTCAAATTTTGAGTCGAGCAACCGGATGTCGCAATCCATATTCTCGCGCAAGTAGGCGGCAATATAGGCGATGCTTGGACGCACAAAATCGGGGGTGTCATACCACGGCTCGTATACGTGAAAGACCGGAGGATTGACTAGAAGAACTTTGAGCCTAGACATTTAGAGGTCCATTATTTGAGGAAAGGCACAATATCCCATGGATAATGTAAGGTTTTCCGCGCTTGACAAAGGCCTTGATTGTATCAAGTTCTTTTCGATTCGCCATCTTTGTACAGTAATCTACTTGATACACCACACAAATCCAGACGAATTATTTGAATTGCTATGCATCCGCCACCGGCCCAATAGCCCGCCCCCTTTTTTAAAGCCCCGATCAGAAGTGAGTATAGTGGTTAATCGTCCGGTCTCTATTCTAGCTATCTCAGAGCCTCCTGAATCTCATATTCCAATCAATAAGTCCGTATCTGCCCATAGCTTGAAATCCCCTGTACACTATTAGCAATTCTATTTAGAACAGCTGTTGCAGGGAGTCTTAATGCTACCGAGAGTCTCAGTTATATGCCCGCTCTACAATGAGCAGGAGAATATCCCCACTTTCTTATCCAAGATTAGCGCGGTGTTTGAATCGAGGGGAATCAGCTACGAAATCGTATGCGTCAATGATGGCAGTACCGACAACACCCTGCAGCTTCTAATTGAAAAAAAGGCCGAGTATACGTCGTTACGAATCCTTAATTTGTCACGCAATTTCGGCAAAGAGGCTGCGCTCTCTGCCGGGCTTTCTGCGGCCCGAGGGGATGCCATCATACCGATTGACGCCGATCTGCAGGACCCCCCCGAAGTCATCCCCAAATTGATCGCAGAGTGGGAAAAAGGTTTCGATATCGTCCTTGCCAGGCGGGTTGATAGAAGCAGCGATCACGCAGCAAAGCGACTATCTGCGTCGATGTTCTATAAATTTCACAATTTGATTTCAAAGCACCAGATTCCGGACAATGTTGGCGATTTTCGTCTGATCACCCGGCGCGTTGCGGCCGAAATAGTGAAGCTTCCGGAAAATCAGCGCTTTATGAAAGGTTTGTTTTCATGGGTTGGCTTTGAATCCACCACCATCGATTACGAAAGGGCCCAAAGGTATGCTGGCAAAACAACGTTCAATGCATGGTCTCTTTGGAACTTTGCGCTGGATGGGCTCACCAGTTTCAGCACCGCGCCACTGCGGCTATGGCTGTATCTAGGATTCATCCTCTCCTTAATGGCTTTCCTTATGGGTATCTACATTGTCTTTGTTACGTTGTTTTACGGCATTGATGTTCCAGGTTATGCCTCGATAGTGACGGTTGTTTTATTCTTTGGCGGTGTCCAGCTTTTCAGTATCGGCGTTCTAGGCGAGTATATTGGGCGCATCTATCTGGAATCAAAGCAAAGGCCCAGTTACATCGTAGAGAATGAGTACTAGCTGTCTGAAGAATCAGTTGCCTGAAGCACATAGCACTGCGTCCAAAGCAACCAATCCAGCCGGCTACCGCGGAGCTTTTTCTCCAGCCACTGCTCTATCTGCAAACCAACCCGCCCCATCATTTCAGCGACAACGGGTAAGTAGAGGCCGCTTTTGAATTCTTCAATGACCACCAATCCGGCCCTCTCCAATTGCTGCTTCAACTGCTTTTCCGTCAGCAAGTTGATGTGACCTGTCGGGATGATCGGCTCCCGATAAACAAGCCGGACCAATTCGATTATGCCCGGCAAGAAAGCTACTTTGCTACAAATTTCCAGAGGGCTGTAACGTTGTGGGGTCGAGAGTACTAGTTTCCCCCCAGGAGATAGCAGCCTACAAAGGCCCGTCAGGGCTGACTGCGAATCGGCAATGTGTTCGATAACCTCTGTGCAAAGAATCAGGTCAAACTCTCCTGCCGGCAAGTTGGACCTGGTTATATCGTCTGTCAAGCACTGCACATTGGGCAGTTCCTCAGTCAGTTGCCGTGCATGCTGCAGGTATTCTGGCTCGATGTCTGCAGCAGTCACTCGGTCGCTCAAGCCGGACAGCAGGGCAAGATAACCACCGGCACCAGGACCGACCTCAATCGATCGCTGAACCCTGCTGTGATTTGCGCAAGATTTCAGCGCGTTGTTTACCCACTCTCGACGACTTGTATGCAACCACATACGGGTCGGATTTCTGGATGTATACAACGTTTCCTGCAATGCAACGAGATCACTTTTTGCTTTATTCAATGTTGGCTCTCAAATTAACAGTGTCTTGCAATACTTGGCCAGGGGCAGTTCTCAGCTAAAACTGGACGTTCGATACCGACGTCGACGAGCGCCTTCTGCTAGAACCAGTGCGACAATAGTTCCCAAACTAAACAGGGTTATTACAGCGCCAAGGAAAAGGCTGCCCGATTGAAACCGGAAGCTCACCCTATGCTTGCCCGGTGGCACCTCAACCGCCCTAAATACCGAATTGGCGCGGTAAATGGGGACGGACTCGTCGTCGACATAAGCCGACCACCCAGGATAGAAGGCATCTGTCAGGACAACGATCGACGCTCCGCTGACATCCACGTCCAAATCGACTTGATTTGGCGTATGAAGCACTACCACCACTGTCCCCTGGTCTTCACTGGACGGCTGCGCCACGGAGGAAAATGAAGGCGAAGAACCCTCTAAGACTACAGTGTTTTCCAACAGTCCAAGATTGGCTTTTATAGCCGCAAGGCTTTCTGCTTCATCCTTTGTCTGTATGTATTGACGCACCGAATAAGCCCGCGGAAACGCATTCTCATTCAATTTCGGTTTGCTACCAGAATATATGTAGCGTACTGACGACATATCGAGAACCTTGGAATCATTTGATAACAGTTGCTGTAATGATGGGGTTAAAGTGCCGTAAAATCGTTTGTTTAGCGAGCGTGACATGACGAGATCATATTCACTCTCGCCTGCCAAGTTCCGGATAAAATTCTCCCAACGGGCCATTACCATGGGCGAGTACGCGCTGATATTGGGAAACTGGTACTTAAGACCTACGTTGGCGAGCTTGTATGCAGCACCTTCATAACGTGGAGCAAAGAACACGCGAAAATCATCAGAACTAGACTTCACTTGGTTGAGATTAGAGTTGACTAATACGTGCTCCTCTTTGGCGAATGCAGGTACTAGGAAGCGATTACCCCTGTGGAAACTGACATCCAAAATAATGACAATGGTCAGTATCCAGAAGCAACGACTTACCCACGCCGACTCCGTACGCAACACTAGTAAAAACACGATCAGAGCTGCGCTAACGGCAAACCCGATAACTGATCCATAGTTATCTGGAATATCGAAGGCAAATTTCATAGCTAAAATGGCATAAGCCATAAAGAACATTACACCCAAAAGTGTGCGCGCCAGACCTGCCCCCCTGGAGTGGCGAACGCTTTCATGCAGCGCCGAAAAGCCCATTCCCAACAGCACTATCAGTAGAGATTGGGTGTAGGCTATAGCTCTACCGTGAATCCGCAGTGAATCGGCCAGTGGTAATTGCTGCAGAAAAGCCAATGCAGAAACCTGATGGGACATCATGAACAGCGTCAGAAAGACGAATGAGCAAGCAAGCGCAATACTCACCACGCGGTACTTTCGCGAAGCAAAGGAAAAAGGGAGAAGCAAGAGTGCACCGCCCAGATAGTAGAGACCTGAATTTATCTGCATGCTCTCAAGCGCATACACATAAGCCAAATCTGCCTGGAAATAGTTGCTGATCATCAGGGCCAGCGAGAACTGCTCAAACAGCGAGTCGGCATAGTGCGCTGAACCTGCATCAATCGCCCTCACCGAATACGTGGAGAGTTCATACGCTGGCAGTAATTGCACGGAAATTAGTCCTAATGCAAGTAGCAAGGCAGGGATAATCCTGACAACCCGCGATACAAGGCCTGAAAAACCTGTTTGCGTGCAGTTACCCAGAAGAATGACAGTACCGTATACAAAAAGAATCATGCAGGTATACAGGAAAAAATTGGGGAATCCCGCCAGGAAACACAACGCCAGAACAACACCTATGAACAAGGCATTAATGATTACGGGAGAATCGAAAAAGCGGTGTGTGAGCCATAGCAAAGCCGGCAACCAGCACAGGCTAGATCCCATTACAGGATGAAATGATTCTGTAAACACAGTGTATGCAAAAAGTGCGACACAAAGAAAACGGGCTGGGCTGGTGAACTGGAGATATCTCGTGTAGCAATACATATTCGCCATGGCTATAGCCACAGTCAAAAACTGCACGACAACCAGCGCGATGGGTACTTCGACTAAAAGGTTTATCCAGTTAATCGGATAGAACATACCTACCGAGATATCGGCGAAAAATGGTGAGCCCAATGCCGAATAGGGATTCCACAAAGGCAAGACCCCAGAACGAATACTTGCGCTTGCGTAGTTATAGTATGGCCATGCCCACTGTAAGGCATCATTTGCGATGTTGGGTGTAAGGCCTCCGTCGCTGGAGGCGAGGTAAAGATCATATAAGAGCTTTACAAGAACGAGAAACAATCCCGCTATGAAGATAAAAATGTGCTTTGTACGGCTCACGCTAATGGCACAACGCAATGGCCAGTGTATTCATCGATCGAATACCCAAAGTTTTTGTATCAGGAAACTAATAACTGGAATGCCGCATCCATTTACCAATATACCATAATAGGCTGGATAGCCCTCTGCCGAAATCCATCGTGAACTGACGATCATCAATGCCAGCAACGTCGAGGTCAGGCAGCAGTATTTCCAGAAAGTCCTGAGTTCACTTCCGGTCTCAAAGCTATAGGACGCGTTCCCAAAGTATGAAATCAGCATGGGAACAAATACAGCGCAAATATTGGATGCAAGTAGAGACATCTTGAAACCATAAAGCAACAACAACGCTATAGCCATGTAAGCAGAAGTGGACAAGACACCGACAATGCAAAACCGCATAAACTGCCTGTGCCAGACCTTTGTAGTCCAGATATTATCGTTGATCACGACGCAAAATCCCGCCCTGCATATCCAATAGCCACCGTGTAATGAAAAACCCTTATAGTGATCCATTTTCCGGTCAGGTACACTCATAAGCCTTCAAGTTGTGACAGAGTCACCAAATTGATACTGAGGACAGCGACACAGACGCCTTTCCGTATCTTGCCATTACACCGGGATATTGGCCGGTATACCTACGAATAGACAGATTCGATGCAGGCTACCGGCATCCCCGATCGGTATCACGCGTATTACCACGTTTCCTCGACTACACATCCAGCGCTTTCTCTAATGATCTTATAGGACGCACTTACTATTATAGCCTGCGCCCTGGATAGCGAGGGGGGCTAAAATATTGGGTGATAATTCTACTGCTGCGCATGTTCGCTCAGGACTAGACAAAGTTAAATTGCGCGATCAGCGCCGCGAATACCTTTTCAAGACGACGGGCCGACACTTCATGAATCTATCCAATTCAATCAACAGAATCAATGAGAAAATCCACTCACAACAGGCCGCATATTTGTCATATAATTGCGAGCCCCTAGGGCTTTGTTTGGCGCTTAATCTACCCGTCGCCTAGAGGTTCACGATGCTGGCAGCATTATTGACCCTGGCATGCAAACCCCCAACTAAGTTGTCGATACTCACATGCCAGTTAATTTAGCTAAGAAAAATAGAGATATAGAAGTTCTGCGATGCATCGCCATAGTCTTCACCATTTTTCAACACATATCACTGTCCATTCCCAACAATCAATGGTGGAATGAAACAATTGGAAACCACTTAAACCTTTGGACCGGGGTCGACCTGTTTTTCGTGATCTCCGGATTTGTGATCACCAGAACACTTCTTCCCCTCTATTCTGATTCCGATAAATACCCGGACAAGAAAAAGGTACTTTACGAGTTTTGGCTTAAACGAATATTCCGATTACTGCCGACGGCATGGCTATGGTTACTACTGCCGTTACTATTTTCCGCATGGACCCAAAGCCTTCCCCTGTCCCAAGTTTTCTACGGAGCGCTCGCAGGCATATTGCAACTATCTAACTTGTATTTTGCACATTGTACGGACACGCATACCTTATTTACCGAATGCAATTCTATATTCGTTTCGGGACATTACTGGAGTCTCTCACTTGAGGAGCAATTCTATATAGTCCTTCCTCTCCTATTATTACTGGTTCCGTCAAAACGATTTATCTTCCTCGGCATATTTACTCTCGTACTGATTTTTTTCTGGAATCGACCGATATATAGCTACGGATGGTACTTCAGGATCGATGGATTTCTGTGGGGGGTTCTATTGAGTCTTTTTGCCCACAATTACTCGAAAATGTATTCGTACATGCGCCCTAAGCTCCTGGACAACGCACTGATAAGAATTCCGGTCTGTTTGTTCTTCGTCGTCCTTCTCGGACTGGCGCCAAATATTCCATTACTTTCTTCAGTCGCCACCATCGCCATAATCTGCGCAGTATTGGTGTTAATGGCCTCCTACAACAGAGGATATACTTTTGGTAGCTCAATGTTCTCTGGAGCCATGGTTGCCATAGGCGCTCGATCGTATTCCTTGTACGTCATTCATGTGCCCGTATTTTTCTTCACCAGCAGTACGATGGGTAGGATAACCGCAGCGTCGGACAACATCGCTCTTATCAACATACTCTCTTTTGTAGTTTCAATCGTGTTACTGGTGAGCCTCACTGAACTGAATTATCGATACATAGAGATACCCATAAGAGACAAGGGTAGGACAATAGCTAAGGAAATCGCCCGATCCGATTAATTACACTCATCGACCTGCGGTTGAGGTCAGACGGGCATCTCGGGTTTTTGGCGGAAAGCATGGAATGTGTACCTGCCCCCTTAAATAAAAAATAAATCTGTCCCCATTAATCACAGCACACTCTCTATTGCCGCTTCAATTTCGTTGCTGTCCGGGCGCGTGTTGCTGCCAAAATGTGCAACGACATTACCGGAACGATCGATCAGGTATTTATTGAAGTTCCAGCTGGGAGGCTGGCTCTGTCTGGCCAGTTCCCGGAATACGGGATTTGCTTCCTCACCCCTGACGTGACTGGGCGCGATCATCGTGAAGGTTACACCATAATTGACATAGCATACCTCGGCCGCCTCGGCCTCATCCTTTGCCTCTTGCCGGAAGTCGTTGCTGGCAAAGCCAACGACAACCAGGCCCTGTTCGCTGTATTTCTGATGCAGGGTTTCCAGACCTTTGAATTGCGATGTGTAACCACAGTGACTGGCGGTGTTGATGATGAGCATCGGCTTGCCCACCTGCGCCTCACACAGATTGATCTGATCCTTGGAGTGCAATTTACGCATGGTGTGGTCGAGGTGTTCAGGGCAGGACGCGAAGCTTGGGATGCTCAATACAATAGCGATGGCACTAATAGAGAGTGAACGTAACATCTAGAGGCTCCTATAAAACGAAACTCGTTGTGGGGTTGTACACTAATTACGTAAGGAAAACACACTCAGATCTGTGAACATACACTCTGATCACACCAGAAAACATCCCCTCTCGCGCCAACCTGACGGACGGTGATCCGACAAGCTGTAACCAGCGCATTTTCAATGGTAACCTCGATAACGCATTTATGGCAGCACCTGCCGAGCGAAGGAGCAGTAAAAGCGCTTCCGGCCGCCATGCTTCTCCATTGGTCGCATCATCGCCTTGGTGATAATCGCAGGATTGTGGGCATTGTTGTATATGGATTCTGCCATTGTCACCTCGACCCGTGTTAACCACTGCTGCCTGAAGCCCGGTCGGGTGCGAGGCGTTCAAGCTCGCCATCCGCCCACCTGACAATATCACTCTGCTCTTCGTCACTCTTACGCTGCCAGTTCTTCAAGGCCAACGCCATTCTCGTGTTGTTACTAAACTCGCCCAGGTTCCGGTCGATAAAATGCCAGTACAGGCTGTTAAAGGGGCATGCACCCTCGCCCGTCATTTTTGCCGGGGAGAAACGGCAGGTCGCGCAGTGATTGCCCTGCCGCTGAATATACTTCCCACTAGCGGCATAGGGTTTACTGGCCATCAAACCGCCATCGGCGTGCAGAGCCATACCCAGGGTGTTCGGTAGCTCCACCCACTCGAAGGCGTCCACGTAGACCGCGAGATACCAGTTACAGACCTGCCGTACATCCAGCCCGGTGAGCAGTGCGAAGTTGCCGATAACCATCAGTCGTTGGATGTGATGCGCATAGCCCAGATCCAGTGTCTGGCGCAACGCTACTTCCAGGCAGCGCAGTTCGGTATTGCCGCTCCAGAACCATTCTGGCAGGGGCCTGTCGGCGCCCAGTGAATTACGATTGGCATAGTCCGGGGCAGTCATCCAGTAGATACCACGCACGAACTCTCGCCAACCAAGCACCTGTCGGATAAACCCCTCTGCACTGGCCAGGTCACAGCAGCCCTCGCGCCAGGCAGCCTCAACCGCGTGGCAGGTTTCGAGCGGGTTGAGCAAGCCGACGTTAAGATACATAGAGACTAGCGAATGGAATAACCACGGTGACTCTTCGGCCATGGCATCCTGGTACTGTCCAAACTTCGGTAGACCGTTCTCGATAAACCAGTGCAGCTGACTCTCTGCCTGCGCGGCTGTCACGCCAAGATAGAACAGATCGAGATTGCCTGGATGATCTGGAAATTCGCGCGATACGAGCTCGATCACCTCTTCGGTGATGCCATCGATCTCAGGGAGCGCTCGGGAGGGCAAGCTGTCCTTGTTGCGCCAGCCGCGACGGTTCTCACTGTCATAGTTCCACTTGCCGCCTTCTGGTTTACCGTTCTCGTCGAGCAAAATCGTGTACTTACGGCGCATCACGCGGTAAAAGTATTCCATGCGTAACTGCTTGCGCCCCTCGGCCCAGGCGACAAAGTCTTTCTGCGACGCCAGAAAGCGATCGTCCTCAACCAATTCCAACGGCAGCTCGAGTCGCCACTGGCGCATCTCCTGCAGCAAACGATATTCACCAGGCTCACCGCATCGCACCACCTTGGCATTCGTGTTTTCCAGCGCCGAACACACGGCTTGAAGCAATGACTGAATGCCCGCTTCATAGGGATAATACAAGACCTCGAATCCACGTTCGCGTAGATCATCACGAAAATGACGCATCGCAGAAAAGATAAATGCAATCTTGTGCCGGTTGTGGCGGACGTACGATGCCTCCTCGGCCACCTCCGCCATCAGAACGGTATCCACGCCCGGCCGAGCTTCCTTCAAGGCGCCATGAGCGACATCCAACTGGTCGCCAAGTACCAGAATCAGGGCTGGAGAACGCATTGTATCAGGCACCCCCACCGTGCATTGGCGCACGGTGCGCAAAGGGCATCGGGTCTGATCCTCGCTGCATTGTGTTACGTCCTTGCGGTTATTACTAACCAACTATACGCAGAAAGCGTGGAAACAGACTACATTCTCATACATACCTTATATAGCCTGCATAACGGGTATCCGCGCGACCCAAAGACCACGGAACAAGTTAGACCGTGCTACCATTTACTTAAACACAGATAGGGAAAAGGCCTTGAGCAGCGAAATATTGAAGATTCCATTGGGTATAAGCAGTTGCCTGCTCGGCCAGAAGGTGAGGTTCGATTCAGGACACAAGCACAACCCCTACATCACGCAGACGCTGGGCGAGTTCTTCTCTTTTGAGCCCTTCTGCCCGGAAGTGAGTATTGGGCTTGGCACACCGCGTGAGCCGATACGCCTGATCGACAGCGATGATGACGGCACGGTGCGTTGTGTCGGTACCAAAGACCCTACGCTTGATGTCACAGAAGAGCTGGCACAGTGCGGCAAGGCGCAAGCGTCGTGGGTGGCCAACGTCTATGGTTATATCTTCAAGAAAGACTCTCCAAGTTGCGGCATGGAGCGCGTCAAGGTCTATTACAAAGCTTCCGCGCGTCGCGAAGGCCGAGGTATTTTCGCCGCACAAATTATGGATACTTTTCCAAACCTGCCCGTGGAGGAAGAAGGTCGCCTCGGAGACGCCAAGCTGCGCGAGAATTTTGTAAAGCGGGTATTTCTATACAAGCGTTGGCGAGACCTTGTGGAGGTCAAACCAAAGCCAAAAGACATAGTGGATTTCCACGCTCGCCACAAACTCATCTACATGAGCCACAACCAGACAAAGGCGCGCTCTCTGGGCCAGCTTGTCGCCGAGATACGCCAGCATGACCTGGCATCATTCTGTACACAATACCTGGCTGCCGTGACCGACCTTATGCGCAAGCCCCCATCCCAAAGAAATCACTGCAATGTTCTCAGGCATATACAAGGCTACCTAAAACGCAAACTGGACGCCGATGATCGCGCAGAATTGGATCAAATGATTGAGCAGTATCGCCTCGGCTATATCCCGCTGATTGTGCCGATCACAATCCTTAGGCACCATTTCAGGAAATTTCCTGACCCGTATATCGATCGCTCCTATTATATGCATCCACATCCTTATGAATTGATGCTGCACAATAATTTATAGCGGCCAGCAGTTTCGCAATTCTCACTAAACGATACCGGCAAATTCGCCGGTTGCTGCGATTTGTCAAACTATGAATCTGCTAATGAACCGGCATAGCCCAGGGCTATTGGCTTCAACCTGTTCCATGCTATGTCAGTTTTTCAATCGGTAGGCCACTGCGAAAGGAATCAGGATAAGCAGGGCCAGCAGGCCAACCAGTACGGGTGTCCGCAGCCGGCTATAAAGGGTATTGGTTACCAATTGTTTGAGATGATCGTAGCCAGCCGGTACAGGCAGTACCTTGTTCTCCTCGGTATACCGCTCGTAGGCTGACAACATACGCTGCAGACGCGCATGCTCCGCCGCTGCAAGGTCCTTGGTTTCACCGGGGTCGTCAGCGATATTGAATAGGCGCCACTGCCCGTCACCCACCGGACCGCGGTTACGTACGATCTTGTAATCGCCATTGAACAGGGCGGCGTGCCCGGCCAGTTCGTAGCCTACTGTGTCTTCAGGACCATAGACGCGATCCACTTCCCCCGACAATAGGGGGCGAAGATCACGGCCGATCATGGGCTCAACCGACCTGCCGCGATAGCGCGCCCCGGGCGGCGCCACCCCGGCCAAGGACAGCATGGTGGGGGTGATATCGGTGACGAAGGAAAAGGCACTGATTAACTCGCCCTGTAACGGCAGCCCGGCGCCGGCTATGATCAACGGTACCCGCATACCGC
>TARA_R110002049_G_scaffold267997_1_pt1 | contig 18023 bp, 21 predicted proteins | sample TARA_R110002049 | Tara Oceans TARA_R110002049 (sample SAMEA4396941) | marine metagenome | biome: Polar Biome; feature: [SRF] surface water layer (ENVO:00010504); material: water (ENVO:00002006), including particulate matter (ENVO:01000060) such as... | depth 5 m | reverse complement strand
TACAATTATGTGTAAATAGCCTGAAAAACGGCTATACAGAAATTACTATATATTTGTACTATAATTTATATTATGTTAAATAGAATAATTTTAATACCTTGATTATTAATAGTTTAAACTCATCAAACATCCTACTCCAATATCTAAAATAAAAAATAATTTCAACAAAAAACTAAACCATATAATCTATATACAGGTTTCACTCGTAAATAAAACTGTAATAATAGAAACCTTAAATATTAATTATGAAAAAAGTATCCATTGTATTAATCGCAACTATCTTATTAACGGCTTGTGTTTCAAAAAAGAAATATATCGCTTTAGAAACTGAAAATGGTCAAATAAAAAGCGAGCTTCAAAAAACACGTGTTGAAAAAGAAGATCTTGAAGCTAAATTCCAAGCTATTGAAGCACGAGTTGAAGATTATAATTCTAAAATCAGTTCACTTACAGAAGACAATAATACAAAACTAGTAAATGTTGACGGTGTAGTTATTTCTGAAAACCAGAAACAAGCGATGCGTAAAACACTTGAAAACATCCCTTCTGCTGATTTAGCTGGTGCAAAAACACTAAAGGATTCTATGAATCTTGCAGTTCAGTATAACTTAAATAAATCCATGGATAATATTGAAGAAGATGATGATATTGCTATCAATATTGAAGAAACGGTAGTTATGATTTCAATTTCAGATAAAATGTTATTCAATTCTGGAAGTTACAGACTAAGTAATAAAGCAGATGCTATTTTAGAGAAAATTGCCAATGTGGTAAATTCTGAGGAAAGCTTAGATATAATGGTAGAAGGCCATACCGACAACAAAACATTATTAAGCACTGCTTCTATAAAAGATAACTGGGATTTAAGTGTATTGCGTGCAACATCGGTTGTTAGAAAATTACAAAACAGTTACAACGTAGATCCAGCAAAATTAATTGCAGCAGGAAGAAGCAGCTACGTCCCTCTTACTGATAACGACACTAGCGAAAATAGATCAAAAAACAGAAGAACCCGTATTGTGATTCTTCCAAACATCGATAAATTCTTTGCCTTAATGGCAGCTAAAGAATAGTCAAGTATTACTTTTCAAGTATATTGATTAATCCAGGTAAAGGCTATAGAAACTATAGCCTTTATTTTTTGTTTTAAAAGGGAGCTTTTATTACTGAAAACAAGTAAAAACTCAAGATGTTAAATTGTATAAATCTTAGCCAAAATTATTATTCCTATTCATTTTCCTTATATTTGCATCCCTTTTCTATGCTAAAAGAAACATGAAATCTAAATCTAACAAATCGCGTTTACAATTATTACACCAGTATTATAGTTATACTGGGTTTTATACATTCGTTTGGGGTTCTATAAAAAAGGCATTACCAATAATTATTTTATTTATAGCTCTCATTTATGCGGTTGACTATTTTTTTGGAATAAACAAAGCTTTGGTAAATCTTACCGAAATATTGCCTGCATTTGGTGTTATTACCTTTTTCTTTGCCTCAGAAGTTCTTCTGGGATTAATCCCACCTGAAATATTTATTGCTTGGGCTGGTAAAATGAACAATCCTTGGCTTTATTTAAGCATTATTGCTGTACTATCGTATGTAGCTGGTTTAATTGCTTATTGGGTAGGGATTTACATAACTAAAACACCCAAGGTACACGCCTATTTGGAAACTAAAATGAAAAAGCAACTTAAAAACTCAAAAAAATGGGGTGGTTTTTTAATAGTAGTTGGGGCTTTATTACCGCTACCCTTTTCAATTTCATGTATGGCTGCAGGTCTTATTGAGTTCCCTTTTAAAAATGTAATGATCTATGGTTCTTTACGTTTACTTCGCTTTGCTATTTATGGTGCCATTATATTTAACGCCTTATAAAAAAGTCTTAAATTCTGTACTTATTTAGCTATTGTGTACTACTTTTGCACGAAAGAAAAATACACATGTTTTCATTTATAACTATTTTCAGAATTGTCGCCTTTTTAGAAGGCATCTCATATATTTTACTCTTGTTTATTGCGACACCTATAAAGTACTTAGCGGGTAACCCCGAATATGTAAAACTACTTGGTATGCCTCACGGTTTACTATTTATGGGCTATATAATATTAGCTTTTATGCTAAAGAAAGATATGAATTGGAACAATAAAACCTTTGGTTTAGTGCTTTTAGCTGCAATAATTCCGTTTGGGACTTTTTACATAGATAGAAAGTATTTAAAAACAGCACATAATGAATAATTTAAAACACTTAATCTATGACTATTTAGTATCGCATGGTACTTCCGTAAATACTGCGAAGTACTTAAACATGTTGGCTCTATTGTTCATTCTAATCATTGTCGTTTCTATTATCGATTTTGTCATTCGAAAATTAGTTAAACTCGCATTTACAAAATTAGCTGTTCGATCTAAAACAAATTTTGATGACCTTTTGATTACAAATAAAGTACCGAGAAATGTTGCCCATATTATTCCCTTATTAATTGCTTTAGAGTTCACGCCCAAGGTATTCACAGACTTTCCAGATTCTGATATTATTATTGAAAAAGTGTTACAGGTATTTGCAATTATCTTAACACTATGGATAGTAAGAAGTCTTTTAAATACGTTTAAAGATTATCTAAAAACACTACCAAGTTTTAATGATAAGCCTATAGACAGCTACATACAAGTGTTTATGATATTTGCTTGGTTAGCTGGTTTTATGTCCGCATTAGCAATTATTACAAGCACGCCTTTTATAAAATTTGCCACAGGATTAGGTGCCATATCTGCCGTCATTATTTTGGTTTTTAAAGATACTATTTTAGGTTTTGTAGCCAGTATTCAAGTATCTATAAATGATATGGTGCGCATTGGCGATTGGATTACTTTTGAAAAATATGGCGCTGATGGTGATGTTATTGAAATTAATTTAGCGACTGTAAAAGTTCAAAATTTTGATAAAACAATAACGACTATTCCAACTTATGCTTTAATTTCCGATTCATTTAAGAATTGGCGTGGAATGACAAGTTCTGATGGGCGTCGTATTAAAAGAGCGCTTTATATAAAACAAGAATGTGTCAAGTATTTGTCTGATGACGACGTTGAAAAACTAAAAAACATTCAACTTATAAGTTCATATGTAGATACGAGACAAAATGATATTAAATCATATAACACACAACATAATATTAATAAAGAGCTACCAATAAATGGTAGAAATCTCACCAATATTGGCGTGTTTAGAAAGTATATAGATGTCTATCTGAAAAATCATTCTGCTATCAATAAGGATATGATGATTATGGCACGTCAATTAGCACCAACAACGCAAGGTATTCCCATGGAAATTTACGCTTTTAGTAGTGATAAACGTTGGGAGAATTACGAATATATTATGTCGGATATCTTCGATCATCTTATCGCGGCACTCCCCTATTTCGAGTTAGAGATTTTTGAATTACCAAGTAGTTCAAGTTTTAAATCGGTGATAAGTCAGTAATTACCTTTCAAGCTTCATTATCAATTTATGTTATAAAACTTTAATTAAAGAAGACGACTTTTCAGAAAACCAAGATTTTAAAACCCCTCAGAAACCATAATAGAAAGATCAACTAGTTTTCAACAGTTATCATTCTTAGACAATATTGTGTATCACAGATTTTCTGGTGTACCCTATTTTACCTATTTGGCTTTACACAAAAAAGACCCGTCAGGTTTTAAAAACCTGACGGGTCTAAATATTATATAGCAATAGTAATCTAAATATTTGCAGCTAACCAGTCCCCTACTTCCTTAGTGCCATAGGCTTTTCCGCCATCAGCTAAATCTTCTGTAACTATGCCCTTATCTAAAGCATTATTAACCGCATCTCTAATAGCGTGCCCTTCTTTTTGTAAACCAAAGTTTTCAAACATCATGGCTGCCGATAAAACAGTAGCCATAGGGTTTGCTATATTCAATCCTGTTGCTTGCGGATACGATCCATGAATAGGCTCAAACAATGCGATGTCTGTTCCCATAGATGCCGATGGCATCAAGCCCATCGATCCTGAAATCACTGAGGCTTCATCGGTCAAAATATCCCCAAACAAATTTTCAGTAATCAATACATCATAGCTATTTGGCCATTGTACCAAACGCATCGCAACTGCATCAACAAATTCGTAACTCACTTCAACCTCTGGATAATCCTTTTCCATAGCCTGAACAGTTTCACGCCATAAACGCGATGTTTCTAAAACATTTGCCTTATCAACACAACATAGTTTTTTAGAACGCATCATAGCCAATTCAAAACCTTTTTTGGCTAAACGTTGTACTTCTGCACGTGTGTAAACACAGTTATCAAAAGCCGTTTCCCCGCCGTCTCTTCTCCCCTTTTCCCCAAAGTAAATACCGCCGGTCAATTCACGTAAAAACACCAAATCAGTGCCTTCAATACGTTCTTTTTTAAGGGGCGATTTATCTAACAGGGATGGAAATGTAAACGTCGGTCTCACATTAGCAAACAAGCCTAATTTTTTACGCATTTTCAACAAACCTTGCTCAGGGCGCACCTTTGCAGACGGGTCATTATCAAAACGCGGATGCCCAATAGCACCAAACAACACCGCATCAGATGCCACACAAATATCGTGCGTAGAATCTGGATAAGGCTCACCAACGGCATCAATAGCCGCAGCTCCCGTTAAGGCTGGTTTCCAAGTAATTTCATGTCCAAATTTTTTCGCTACGGCATCACTCACTTTTACAGCTTGCTCTATAACTTCTGGTCCTATGCCGTCTCCGGCTAAAAGGGCAATATTAAATTTCATTATTTATGTATTTTAATCTTTTAATTTATAATTTTTATTTGGGCGTTACTTTTTACTCATACCTGCCAGGTTTAAGATACCAAATCAAGTTTGGTACTGCGCCTTGCAGGATCGCAAAAAGTCGGGCTTTCCGCTACAAGTCCTCGCTCGTACCTCGCTGTGGGCTTTCCACTGCAATCCCTAACGCGGACAAGTTTGCAGTAAACAGTCAAAACTTAATCCGTAAACCAACTTCCGTCACCCGTCAACCGTCTTCGGTCAACAACTCAATTCACAATAATATTAAGCATTTTTTCAGTAGCTTTAATCGCCGATACGGTTTGATCCGAATCCAAACCACGCGTCTTAAACTCTTTATCAGCACTTTTCCAAGTAATTATGGTTTCACATAAGGCATCCGACCGACTTCCAGGAGGTATTCTAACCGCATAATCAATCAAATCTGGTAGCACTCTTTGCTTTCTTTTAAAAATATTTCTAATCGCATTCATAAACGCATCAAACTGTCCGTCGCCTTGGGCATTTTCTTCAAAAACTTTATCGTTAACCGTAATGGAAATGGTTGTTGAAGGCTTTAATCCTTTAGAATGTGTTAACACATAAGAATTTACTTTTACCTTTTCTTCATAGGTCCTATCTAATACATCCGATATTATATAAGGCAAATCTTCTTTGGAAACCACTTGTTTTTTGTCTCCCAACTCAATAATACGTTGGGTGACTTTCTTTAAATCATCATCGTTAAGTTGAAGTCCTAATTCTTGTAAATTCTTTTGAATGTTAGCTTTCCCTGAAGCTTTACCTAATGCGTATTGACGTGTTCTACCAAAACGCTCTGGCATTAAATCACTAAAATATAAATTCTTTTTATTGTCACCATCGGCATGAATTCCAGCCGTTTGTGTAAATACATTGGCACCAATTACGGGTTTATTAGCAGGAATCATAACCCCTGAAAAGTTTTCAACGAGCTTACTTACCGTATATAATACTTTTTCATTTACACCAACTTCAATATCTGGCATAAAATCATTTATAACCGCAATAGTACTGGCCATAGGCGCGTTTCCTGCGCGTTCCCCCATACCATTTACGGTTAAATGCAAACCGTCAGCACCAGCACGTAACCCTTCAATAGCATTGGCTACACCTAAATCATAATCATTGTGCGCATGGAAATCAAAATGTAAATCAGGATACTTATCTTTTATTTCTTTTACATAGTCATAAGATTCTTTAGGGGTTAATATTCCTAAAGTATCAGGAAGCATAATACGCTTAACAGGTTGCGTTGATAAAAACACTAAAAACTCAAAAACATAGTCTTTGGAATTTCGCATCCCATTACTCCAATCTTCTAAATAAACATTGGTATCAACACCTTTTTCTTTTGCAAGAGCAATATTTTTTTCTATGTCGACAAAGTGCTGACTAGAAGTCTTTTTAAGCTGATAAGTTAAATGATTTAATGAACCTTTTGTTAGCAAATTTTGAACCTTTGCCCCTGCCTCAAGCATCCAATTAATAGATACGCCATTATCAACAAAAGTCAATACTTCAATAGCATCAATAAAACCATTTTCACTGGCCCAATTGGTAACATTTTTTACTGCTTGAAACTCACCTTCAGAAACTCTTGCTGAGGCTATTTCTATCCGGTTAACCTTTAATTCTTCTAATAAAAGTTTTGCAATAGTTAGTTTTTCTGAAGCAGAAAACGACACGCCCGAGGTTTGTTCACCATCGCGAAGTGTCGTATCCATTATTTCTATTTTTTTCAAGCTCATGGCCTAGAAAGGACGGTATTCAGTAAATGCTTCAATTTCGCTTTTCATGTTTTGTAAATAGTCTATATCATCAAAACCATTTAACATGTTTTCTTTTTTATAACCATTAATATCAAAGGATTCTTGGGAACCCGTTGATAATAAGGTGATGGTTTGCGCTTTTAGATCAATCTCTAACTCCGTTTTAGGATCAGCATAAATAGCCTCAAAAATTTCATTTGAAAATTCCGGACTAATTTGTACGGGTAAAACACCAATATTCAAACAGTTATTTTTAAATATATCTGCAAAGAAACTGGATACCACACAACGGAAACCATAATCATAAACCGCCCAAGCCGCATGTTCCCTTGAAGACCCTGAACCAAAGTTCTTTCCGCCTACAAGAATTTTACCACTGTAAATTGGGTTATTTAGAATAAAATCTTCTTTTGGTGTATTATCGCCATTGTATCTCCAATCGCGGAATAAGTTATCCCCAAAACCATCACGGGTTGTAGCTTTTAAGAAGCGTGCTGGTATTATTTGATCTGTATCTACATTCTCTATGGGCAATGGAACTGCAGTACTTGTTAATTTTGTAAATTTATCGTAAGCCATTTTTATTAGTTTTCAGTCGCGGTTTTCAGTCGCAGTTTGTTTTTATAGTTATTCATTAATCTATTAACTCCAATCAAGCTTCCCCTTTGGGGACTGAGGGGATATTCAGTTGCCAGTCATCAGTTGGCAGTTATTATTCGAATCCGTCAAAAGCCCCCTTCGGGGGTTTGGGGGATTAAAGTAATTCCCTCGGATCTGTAACCACTCCAGTAACCGCTGCTGCTGCTGCAACTAAAGGACTAGCCAGTAAAGTTCTTGATCCAGGTCCTTGACGCCCTTCAAAGTTTCTGTTTGATGTACTCACCGCATATTTTCCAGCTGGTACTTTATCATCATTCATTGCTAAACACGCGGAACACCCTGGTTCCCTTAACACAAAACCAGCGTCTTCAAAAATATCCAATAAACCTTCTTCTTTTATTTTGGCTTCAACAACATGTGAACCTGGAACTAACCAAGCCGTTACATTATCCGCTTTTTGCCTTCCTTTTACAATAGATGCAAACGCCCGGAAATCTTCAATACGTCCGTTTGTACAACTTCCAATAAACACATAATCGATTTTCTTACCAATCATTTGCTCATTTTCAGCATATCCCATGTAAGCTAAAGATTTGTCATACGTTGATTTTCCACCTTGAATAGATTCCGCAGATGGTATATTTCTGGAAATACCCATGCCCATTCCTGGATTGGTACCATAAGTAATCATCGGTTCAATAGTATTCGCATCAAAATGAAATTCTTTATCAAAAACAGCATCGTCATCTGTTTTCAACGTTTTCCAATAGGTCATCGCCGTATCCCAATCATCTCCTTTCGGAGTCATGGCACGACCTTTAATATACTCAAACGTCTTTTCATCTGGAGCAATCATGCCACCACGGGCACCCATCTCAATAGATAGGTTACAAACCGTCATGCGGCCTTCCATACTCATGTTTTCAAAAACATCGCCAGCATATTCCACAAAGTAACCTGTAGCACCAGATGTTGTTAATTTAGAAATAATATACAAGCCAACATCTTTGGGTGTTACGCCTTTATTTAAAGCACCACTAACGCTAATACGCATTTTCTTGGGCTTAGGTTGCATGATACATTGTGTAGTTAAAACCATTTCAACCTCAGAGGTTCCAATACCAAAGGCAATAGCACCAAAAGCGCCATGTGTAGAGGTATGTGAATCTCCACAAACTATAGTGGCACCAGGCAATGTAATTCCGTTTTCAGGGCCTACAACGTGTACAATACCATTATTTTGATGGCCCAATCCCCAGTGGCTAATGCCATATTCGTTCGCATTATCCTCCAATGTTTTTAACTGGTTGGCAGATAACGGATCTTCAACCGGTAAATGCTGGTTGATAGTTGGTGTGTTATGGTCTGCAACAGCAAAGGTCTTTTTTGGATATAAAACACTTAAACCCCTGCTTTTTAAACCAACAAAGGCTACAGGACTTGTAACTTCATGGATTAAATGACGGTCAATATAAAATACATCTGGTCCATCTTCAATTTTTCGCACCACATGCGAATCCCATACTTTATCAAACAATGTACTACTCATAAAAATCTCAATTTTTGTATTAGATTATCTTTTTGCTTATAAAATTAGAACTTTTTTAAGCTTTAAAGATTAGCAAATTTATATTTTATTACAGTTATTTAAAACTATAAGATACTTTGTTATTGAATTTTTATAAAATTGCCAATACATGTAGCATACACTGAATTATATTCAATAGAAGTTTGAATTTGTTTATAATTTTTGAACCAAAATTTTAGTTGGTTTAAATCCTATCTGAAACATACTCAATTTGGGTTTTTCCATGTGGTAAAACTTTGCCATCAGAACCAATATTTACCATTACAATATTTGAAATTGTGATAATAGTTTCTCTTGTCATCATATTTCTAACTTCACAACTCAAAGTAAGGGATGCCTTCCCAAATTTTATAGCCTTTATACCAATTTCAATGACATCTCCTTGTTTAGCAGAAGCTTTAAAATCTATTTCACTTATATATTTTGTGACTACTTTCTGGTTTTCTAATTGTACAATACTATAAAGCGCAGCCTCTTCATCAATCCATTCTAAAAGCCTACCTCCAAATAATGTTCCGTTAGCATTTAAATCTTCTGGTTTAATCCATTTCCTTGTGTGAAATCTCATAATTTTATTTAAGTTAAAAAAGTTCTTGTTGTTCGTCTTCTTTTGGGATTTTTAATGAATATCCTAATTCTGTATTTAATTTTTTAATAAAATAACTGGAAAGTAGCGGTGATTCTTTTTCAATGTTTTGATGAATAAAAAAATCTATTTCTTTTACGCCTTGCTCTTTCCAAAGTTTTAATCGTTCAACCCACTCATCCAATCGTGAATAATCGCTTTCGTGATTCGCTCCAACATAACGTACAAAAGCAGTGGCATTGGTTAATCGCATGTGCAACATATCCCGTCTTCCTGCAGTATCAACAATAATGTTTGAGATGTTATTAGCTTCTAAAAGTTGATATAAATCATTTGCAATGGCTTTATCATTAAACCAATTGGTATGCCTAAACTCTACTGCTAACGGAATTTCTTTAGGCCAGTTTTCTACGAAAGCAATTACCCTATCAAAATCCTTTGGCGTGAAATTAGTATTCATTTGCAAGAAGATAGTGCCTAATTTTTCCTTTAAATTTGAAGCATTAAATAGATAGTTTTCAACCACATCCTTTGTGTCCTGTAAACGTTTCCAATGGCTTATTTCTTGATTCAGTTTAGGGAAGAATTTAAATCCTTTGGGTGTTTTATCATACCAAGTTGCAAATTGTTCCGCAGGAAAAATACGGTAAAATGTTGCATTTAATTCGATGGAATTGAACTGACTAGAGTAATACACCAACTCATCTTTAGTGCCTCTGGGGTAAAATCCTTTAAGATCTGCCCTATTCCATTTTGCACAACCCACGTATATTTCCGGGACATTATCATCTTTCACTTTGTTAAGCACCCGCTTTGTACCTGGATGGTCTTCGGGTAAAGTAAAATCAATAGTTTCTGGGTTGTTTGCGCTTCCAAATTTCATAAGGCTTTTTTGTGAAATAAAGATAGAAAATTCTTTTTGTTAATAAACTAGTTGATAATTATAAATGAATAGGAAACTTATAAGGCTTGTTAATCTATATTTTTAGTGAAAATCTACAACCATGAATACGAGAGACTTCAATTTAAAAAGTATTAGGCCTGAAATTTTATCAACTACAATTAATGATTCCATGAGTTCTGACGAGCGGTTTCAAAACTTGGTTTTGCGCCCTGTTATCAAACTACAAAACGATTTGCTTATTGAGGTTTTTACAAATTATGTAGCAAAACATAAAATGGTTTTTTACGGGTTAACTCTTGAAAAGCGAACGGATTATATTGAGAATGCTGTGCAACGCGATATGAAGTTTAGAAATTCCTTAAAAGGAATGATTATAGGTCAGTTTACAGTTGAAGAGTATTTACTCTATATTGAAAACTCATCAGCTTTGAATAAACGTATGATGAATATTGTAAAACAACGTTTATTAAACAATATTCAATTGTTTGAAAAACCAGAACTATTAACTGCGGTTTAAGGCACGAATATTCACGATTCCAATTTTTATATTAGTACTAACTCGTGTAATTCGTATCAAAAACATATAGGTTTCGACTGCACTACCATTTGACAAGTATGTTATGTGTTTGATTTTTAATTATTTAAATATCACTCAAATTTTAAAACACCCCTAAAGTCCCCTCTAGGGGACAATCCGTATTTTTCAATTTTCAATTTAATTATCAACAATATCGCTTGATAATTTTTTTATCTATTGTTTCAACCAGACAAGAGCTACTCAATCAACGAAACCCCATTTAAATCGGTGGTTAAAACATCGCTCATATAATCAAAATATGGACGTATAACTTTAAACGCACCGTCAACTTGGTGTATAAAGTTTTCATCCAAAACGTCCTTGTCTGTAAATTTTTTAGTAAAAATAAATTGTTTTTTTCTAATCAAATCGATGGCTTTATGGTCTTTGCTAAAACCTTTTGGAGCCGTTTTAACTTCATCGCCAACAAAACCTCCCCAAGTACTTTTTAGTTTTTTGTTGTTTAAAATATTACGGATGTCGCTATCATCCATTTCAAATTCTTTTCGAATACGAAGCAAATCTTCCTTTGCGGGTTCCCAAAAGCCAGTAGCTATAAAGCTTTCATTATTAGGTTGAATATGTAAATAGTAGCCGCCTCTTAACTTAGGTTTTGTTCTATGAAACGAACCTCCAAAATGGGTTTTATAAGGTAATTTGTTTTTTGAAAAACGTACATCCCTATAAATCCTAAAGATTTTAAGTTTATCTATATCGTCGTGCTTGTTTAAGTTTTCTAGAATGGCATTATAGAAAAGTTTTACTTCGCCTTCTATAGCTTTAAATTCTGGTTTATTTTCATTAAACCAATCGCGATTATTGTTTTTTTCTAATTTTTTGAAAAACGAAAAAACAGACTTTTGTAAGGTGGTGCCCATAAACTTTAGTTTTGCTTAAAAATACAAAAAGTCCTAAATTAATAGGACTTTTTGGTTTTATTAAATGCGTTGTACTATTTGGGTGTTGCTATATGATATGTTTTAATTTTAATAGAATCAGTATCTTTATCATAATATTCAATTACGAAATCATGGCTACTAGTAAAATAACCAAAACCTGCATAGCTTTCTCCATGTACTAAGTAATACCCATCTCTGTTGGTGCTTAATACATTTTCAACTACCATGAATTTTGATTTATCTTTATTAAATGCAATATCAAACCCACGATTGTTAGGCTTAATAACATAATTTTTATCATTTAATTTAAAATACGTATCCTTGGTTAAAAAATCATATTCTCCGTCTTCATCATCATCGACCAAGACCATTTTTTCTACTTTAGAAACATTTTCGACACGCTCTTGGTTTACTTTATCTTTGTCGCCTTCATCTAATTTTACAGCTGTTGTTTCCCGTGTAATTACTTTTACTTTTTTTTCTGTGGTTTTCTCACCATCATTTACCTTAATGGTTTTGGTTTCAACTTTTTCTTGGACTTCTTTTGGCTTTTCTTGTGCCATTGCATACCCTACAAATAAGAATACAAATAAATATACGTAAGTTTTCATCTTGTTTTGGTTTTAAATTTTAATATTTCTTTACTAAGATAGACTATTTATTAGTCTTTTTTGGCTTCTTCTTTTACTTACTCAATTTCATCTTTAACATCCTCTATTGCATCTTCAACATCGTCTGCTAGTTCTTCAGAGTTTTCCTTGGCTTCAACTTTTACTTCTTCAAGTGCTGCTTCAATTTTCTCCTCTGGAGTTTTTTTATCTTCTCTGCATCCTGTAAATGCTATCGAAATTGTAAATAATAGTGCTACTGCAAATAGTGCTTTTTTCATGATTTTTTATTTTATAAATTTAAAGTTAAATGGTTTATACTATTAAATAACCTTGATTTAGTTATTTTGGAATTGATTATCCAAGGACGCTTCATCAAATGCCAATTCATTATCAAATTGAAGTGTTCTGATTGGAAATGGAATATTGATCCCTTCTTTGTCATAGGCCTTTTTGATTTCAATTATAGCTGTAGTTTTAGCTTTTAGCTTTTCCAACATACTTTCGGCATCTATCCAAAATCTGCATAAATAATTTATTGAGCTGCCTCCAAATTCGGTATAATAAAATTCCACTTCTTCTTCAGATTCAACTTGGTCAAAAGCATTTGCTATAGTTTGCTTCGTTAGTTTTTGTACTTTTTCCAAATCAGATTCATATCCCACCCCGCATTCTAAAAACACACGCATTTTGGTGGTTAATGAATAATTTTTTAGTGGGTTTTCCAGAATCATCTTATTTGGTATTACCACAACGTTATTGTCGGCTTCTTTAATAGTAAAATCTTTTAAATTAATATCAGTTACTTCACCCGAATACCCATTTGTTTCAACCCAATTACCAATTTGTATCTTTTTTCTAAAGGATAGCATGATTCCAGCAAACGTGTTGGATAAGGTGCCTTGAAGCGCCAAACCAATAGCTAAACCTACAACTCCAGCACCAGCTAGTAATGAGGTAAGTGCTTTGCCCAAATTCATTATACCTAAAGCTAAGAACAATCCAGCTAAAACAACTACAACAGCTGAAATTCTCGCTATCATATTGCTTATTGACGTTTGGTCTACCCGTTTTGATACGAGTTTTGAAACCAACTTGTTTACATAACGTGCTGCGAAATAAGAAACAGTTAAAACAAGTATTGCTAAAATAAAATTAGGTATATTTTCTATTATAATATTTACCCAGCCATTTAATTTGTCAATCAAATTTCCAAAGGCCTCTGTCAATGTATTTTCCATTTTATTATCTAGTTAAAGGTTAAAACCCTGCTCCCGATAGCTATCGGGAGAGTGACGAGAAATCTTATAATAAAGGGATTCCTCTTCGATTGCTCCGCAATGTACTTTCAATCAAAATATATTTTGATTTCAGTAACATTCGGAATGACATGCTAACTCTAAAAAGAATTTCATTCTTTTATATTAAAACTATGGATTTTAAAATCCATAGTAGTTTATTTCTTATCGTTTATTTAAATTATTATTAGGCCTCTACTACACTTGACTTCAATGATTCTGAAGGTTTTTTTGTCCAGGCATTTAGCATCCAACTAGACTTTTCCAATTCGCGGATATAAGCGCCTATCAAATCGATTGTTCCTTCATCTCCAACACTTTCGGCTTTTTTAATAACTTTAGACATTTGTTCCAATAGTAACTTGTGGTCGTTAATGGTTTCTGAAACCATATCGGTATCAGCCTTCAATGGCGCCACTTCGGTAATATTGGATACTTTTAAATAATCACTAAATCTACTCATTGGATGGTAGCGTAACGTTAAAATCCGTTCAGCAATTTCATCAATTTTAATTCTAGCATCACCGTACAATTCTTCAAATTTTTCGTGCAAATCGAAAAAGTTTTCGCCTAAAATGTTCCAGTGATTACTTCTTAATTTTTGATAGTATATGTGATAATCAGCTAAAAGCGTATTAAGCTCAACTACGACAGTTAATAATTCTTCATCTTTCATGTTCAAATAACTCATAATATTTTCTGTTTTTTTATTGTTTAACACTGTATAAACTATAGAAATTATGGATTTTGTCAAGGCCTTTAACAGGTTTTAACCCTTTTAAGTTTTGATTAACATAAATTATGTTAAAAATTATTGACTTTGTTAAAAAATTTAAGAAATATTATATTGAAGAATCTGAACTCATCTTGACTTTTTGTTTTTAACCGAATCCCGATGGCTATCGGGATGTTTACATGAGACTATTTTTGAAGGGCATAGCCCCGACGCTTCGGGGCTACGCATAGAAAAATAGATGAAATATTAGCGAATTTTAGCCATTTTTCAGGAAATAGAAAAAGTCAAGATGAGTTCTCTATATAAACGCTATGTTTTTTAGGATTAAACCCGAAGCTGGAGCAATATAATGCATCTTAATATTGCTTTCTGGTAATAGGCTGTTTTCAATATCTTGGAGTGATAATTTACCTTTACCTAAATCAATTAACGTTCCCATCATTAATCGAATTTGATTTCGCATAAACCCTTTACCTTTAACGCAAAGTAAATAACTATTTCCTGGAAAATAATTGGCTGTATAAACGGTGTTTTCCATTAACTCGCAAAGTAAGATTTCACGATTGTAAATACCGTTATCGGTAGGTTTATAGCAATATGATTTAAAATAGTGTTCACCTTCAAAAAGTTTGGCACCACGTTTCATTACCTCAATATCTAAATCATCTAATATGGTAGTCATTATAGGCGCACAAAACGGATGGCACTTTTCGCCATAAGTAAATAGATATTGATATTCTTTTATTTTAGAATGTTTGATGATGTTGAATTCCTTATCAACTTCTTTTATGCTTAAAGCTCTTATATCCTGTGGTAAGTTGTAATTAAAAAGCTCTAAAAAAGCAGTTGTATCAATAATTGGTTCCTCAAGAAACAATTCGAATGCGCCGTTTTCAGATGACACCATAGCGTCCGTTCTTCCTGATCCTAAGCTTTTAAATTTTTTTCCTTCAAGAATAAAATTTAAGGTCCTATCAATCATAAGGTGTACCGTTTTAACATCAGGTTGTTTTTGCCAACCATGAAAACGATAACCTAAATATTGAATTTTGATAACGTAATAGTACTTTTTCATTTATGATTAGCTCTCAAGAACATCTGAATCTAAAAGATGTCTTTTAAAATTAGGTAAATTTGGTGGAGAACATTTACTCGATTTATTTATGACGCCCCTTTAACTCTTTTTCAATATCCTTTAAAGTGAAACCCTTAGCTTGAAGTAACATTAAATAATGAAATAGTAAATCTGCTGATTCATATAAAAACAACTCATCGTTATTATCCATAGCTTCAATAACCGTTTCAACAGCTTCCTCACCTACTTTTTGAGCTACTTTATTAATCCCTTTTTCAAACAAACTTGCTATATACGATTTCTTAGTATCCTTATTCTCAATTCTTTCAGTTATAACATCTTCTAAAGTTGAAAAGAAACCATAGGTTGATTTATTTTCTTCTCCCCAACAATTATCCGTTCCTTTATGGCATGTTGGCCCTTGTGGATTTACAGTTACTAAAAGCGTATCGTTATCGCAGTCATTTTTAATATCAATGAGATTTAAAAAATTACCACTTTCCTCACCTTTAGTCCATAGCCGTTGCTTACTTCTACTAAAAAAAGTAACCTGTTTAGTTTCTAAAGTCTTTTGGTAGGCGGCTTCATTCATATAACCCAACATTAAAACATTTTTTGTTGTGGCATCTTGAATGATTGCAGGAATAAGAGCCCCCTCTAACTCCTTCCAAGGGGGAGAAATGATATCTGTTTTTATGTCGTTTTTCATAATTAATTTTTAATTGAGTCAGTATTCCCCTTTGGGGGTTATGGGGCTAACCGCACCTCTATATTATTTGCTTTTAATTCTTTTTTTAATTCTGGAATTGCAATCTCTCCAAAATGAAAAACACTAGCTGCTAAAGCTGCGTCAGATTTGCCTTCTTTAAACGTGTCAATAAAATGCTGAACGTTTCCAGCACCTCCTGAAGCTATAATTGGAATATTTAATTCCGACGATAATTTAGCCAAAGCATCATTTGCAAAACCATTTTTTGTGCCATCATGGTTCATTGAGGTAAATAAAATTTCTCCAGCACCACGTCTTTCAACTTCTTTCGCCCATTCAAATAAATCAATATCTGTTGGAATACTACCGCCTGTTAAATGGACTTTCCAGTGAGTTCCTATTTTTTTTGCATCAATAGCGACAACTACACACTGACTTCCAAATTTATCCGCTAACTCGTTAACCAATTCTGGTCTTTTAACTGCCGATGAATTAATAGAAACCTTATCGGCGCCACATTTTAAAAGCGCATCAACATCTTCAATACTAGAAATTCCACCACCAACTGTAAATGGTATATTAACTTGTTCCGCAACGTGCAAAACCATATCTAAAGTTGTAGCACGACCTTCTAGTGTTGCCGAAATATCTAAAAACACCAATTCATCGGCACCATAATCAGTGTATTGTTTTGCGAGTTCAACAGGGTCGCCAGCATCACGTAAATCAACAAAATTAACACCTTTTACTGTGCGTCCGTTTTTTATATCTAGGCAGGGTATGATTCTTTTTGTAAGCATTTAAAATTCTTCTTTTTCATTTCCGCGAAAGCGGAAATCTTAATCTTTTTATATTCATAGTGGATTCCCGCCTTCGCGGGAATGACAAAACAAGTTTAAACAAATTTCTCTAATTCTTTTAAACTAATTCTATCTTCGTAAATAGCTTTTCCAATAATTACGCCTTCGCAACCTAATTCTTTTAAAATAGGAAACTCATCAATATGAGAAATACCACCTGAAGCAATCAGTTTAATGGATTGGCCTTGACTACTATTTGAGCATTCTTCAATAATTTCTTTGTACAATTCTACCGAAGGTCCTTCCAGCATACCATCTTTTGAAATATCAGTACAAATTACATATTGAATACTTTTCTTTTGATATGATTTTATAAACGGAATTACGTCCTCCTTACTCTGCTCCATCCATCCACCTATAGATATTTTACCGTTATCACTATCTGCACCTAAAATAATTTTTGCTGCTCCATATTTTGAAATCCAACTTTCAAATGTTTCTGGATCTTTTACGGCAATACTGCCACCAGTTATTTGCCTTGCTCCTGAATTGAAAGCGATGTGCAAATCTTCGTTCGTTTTCAATCCACCACCAAAATCAATTTTTAAGGTTGTTTTTGAGGCAATTTGTTCCAAAACCTTATAGTTTACAATATGCTTTGCTTTTGCGCCATCCAAATCAACCAAATGCAAGTATTGAATACCTGAAGCTTCAAAAGCTTTCGCAATTTCTAACGGGCTTTCACTATATATTTTTTTTGTTCCGTAATCGCCTTTTGTTAGGCGGACACATTTTCCGTCTATAATATCTATGGCTGGTATAATTCTCATTTGATTAACTTGTTAATCAACCCTGAATTTATTTCAGGGTCTATTATTTTAATTTATCATTATTTTAAAGATTCTGAAACAAGTTCAGAATGTAATTAAAGTGCTAAAAAGTTTTTCAAAACTTTTTGCCCTTCAATTCCACTTTTTTCTGGGTGAAACTGAACGCCGTAAAAATTATTATGTTGTAATGCTGATGCA